>SL_8KL_010_SEDDRAFT_10001021_pt1 | contig 24245 bp, 22 predicted proteins | sample SodLakKL_010_SED_4_FD_11160 | JGI IMG/M metagenome (IMG submission 11160) | reverse complement strand
CGCTATCTGCAGGATGCCCTGGTCACCATTCGCGGCGGCCGTTATGTTTTGCCTTTTAAACAAGCTTATCGTCACAATGTGCAGGGAGTAGTTCATGATCAATCTTCAAGCGGAGCAACCGTGTTCATTGAACCGCTCCCGGTAGTGGAAATGCAAAACTCGGTGACTGCCTTACAAAGCCAGGAAGATGAAGAAACAGAGCGTATCCTCTTTCAGCTGAGCAGCAGGGTCTCTGCTGCTGAACTCGAGCTGATGCAGAACAGAAAGATTTATGCTGAGCTTGATTTGGTTCTTGCCCGCGGCCGGTTAAGCTTGCAAATCGGAGGGAAAGAACCGAGATTGCTTGATCGGAAAGAACTACCAGATGAACAATCAGATCAGGCATCAATTAAACTAGACAGTGCAGTTCACCCTCTTCTAAGCGGTGAAAAGGTCCCTCTTTCAGTGGAGATGGGTGGGGATGTGCAGACCCTGGTGGTTACCGGACCAAATACCGGTGGGAAAACAGTTTCTCTTAAAACTATCGGCCTTCTGGCAATTATGGCCCAGTGCGGACTGCATGTGCCGGCGGGTAAAGATACAAAGTTGATTGTATTTGAAAAAATCAGGGCAGATATAGGCGATGAACAGAGTATTGTCCAATCATTAAGTACTTTTTCGGGGCATATGAAAAATATTATCTCTATTGTTGAAGAATCCGGACCAGGATCGCTTGTTCTTTTTGATGAACTCGGAGCGGGAACAGACCCTTCAGAAGGTTCTGCCCTGGCTATGGCCATCCTTGAGGAGTTGACTCGCAATCAGGCCCTGACTGTAGCGACAACCCATATTAATGAGTTGAAGTTATTTGCCCAGATGCAGGAAAAGATGCAGAATGCAGCGATGGAGTTTGATTTGGATACACTTGCTCCAACATATCGTCTTTTACAGGGGGTTCCCGGCCAGAGCAATGCATTTCATATTGCCGGTCAGTTAGGGCTCTCTGAGCATGTTCTGGATAAGGCAAAAAGTTTTATGCACCGCTCTCACGATCAGGTTGAATCAATTATTGCCAGCCTGGTCGAAGATCAACAGCGTTTTTCCAGAGATAGCAGACAAGCCGAATTGGAAAAGCACAAGGCCGAATTGTTGATGACTGAACTGCTAGAAGAACGTAATTTGCTGCGGGCCAGAAAGGAAGATATTTTAAAAGAGGCCCGCGAAGAAGCACGGCAAATTGTCAGAAGGGCAAAAAATACTACTGACGAGCTGATCAAAGAACTGCGTTCAATAAAAAGCGAAGGTGCTGAACAACCGGTCGCCAGGGCGGAGCAAGTTCGCACTCAATTAAATGAACTGCGCCGGGAAAATGAGTCGGAAGAAGAATTTGAAGCGGAAAGCCTGGATCAAGAGGAACTGTCAATTGGCCAGACCGTATATATTCGCAGTTTAAAACAAAAAGGGGAAGTTATCTCTTTTTCGAATGATGAAGTGCAGGTTCAGGCAGGTTCTATCAAGGTAAATCTGCCTGTTCATGAGTTAAGCAAAGTTGAAGGTCAGGATCAGGAGAAAAGCAGCCGCAGTGAAAAGGGAAGCAGTAGTTATAGCATCCAAAATATGCCCTCGTTCAGTGGTTCACTTGATTTGCGCGGCTTAAACCTGGAAGAAGCAATGCCCCTGGTGGATAAGCTTCTTGACAATGCGCTTTGGGCCGGATTGAACCAGGTTGATCTAATTCATGGAAAGGGCACCGGTAAATTAAAGAAAGGTCTGCGGGATTATTTAAAAGAGCACAAACTTGTCAGCAGCTTTCGCAGTGGTGAAGCAAGTGAAGGCGGTGAGGGGGTTACTGTTGTAGAACTTAAGTCGTAACTCATCTTCACCGCCTGTAAATGATCCTTATACTAAGAACGTATAGTGTTTTTGATATTTTTATGTCCTTTAATTTTCGGGTCCCCTGGAGACTACAAGGTTCACCGTAGTGCCTTCGCTCACTGTTGTTCCCGGTTCAGGTCGAATAGCTATAACCCTGTTCATGGTTATTTCATCATGATGCGCCTGTTGTACATCTCCTATATTGAGACCCAATCTCTCGAGCCTTGATTCTGCAATGGCTGCAAATGATCCTATCTCATCAGGGATGACTATCTCACCATTAGCAGCATCATCTCGACGGGTGACAATTTCTCCGTCTTGATCAGTTTCTGTATTTACTCGCACCTCGGCCGGTTCGGAGGTTGAACCATCGACATAACGCGCGGCAAGGGTATAAGTGTATTCATCATCTAACTCAATATTTTCATCGGAATGCTGTCGGGCATTGCTGTCAAGTATTCTGCTGCTATCACCGGCAGCATTATACCTGTTCAGTTCAAAGCTTTCAATATCATCAGGGCCGTCGTAGTCCCACTGCAAAGTTACACCATCGCTGTAGATGTAGGCATCAAAAGCGGTTATTTCAGCGGTTGTAGAACCGGATTGTTCAGCCCGGCCAGAGATTGAAACTCTCAAGCCGTTTTCTTCGGCATCATGAGGTATTCTACCGGGTCCTCCCGACCAGCGATCATCTGTTTCGATATAAGACGGACGGCTGTAAGTTCTCCTGTCTTCATGCATATCGCAACTTTCGGTGGGCGCCTGTCCGTCTATAAAATAGTCGCTCCTGGCAGCACCGGCGTCTCTACAATACTCGGTGACTAGTTTGCCGGATCTTTGGCAAACGGTTAATTCAACAATGCCGTCCGGTCTCTCAAATTCTTCAATATCCAGATTTTCAAATTCTTTCAGAAATACTTCACGCAGAAAGACAGTAGAATAGCGCCAACCCTGTTCGATCTTGCCCATTTTAGGTTCATCGTAACCCATCCAGAAAGTGGCTACTGTGTTTGGGGTATATGCTGCCAGATATACGTCTTTCCAGTTGTCAGTAGTTCCTGTTTTAGCAGCTACCGGGCGGTCTATTTGCAAAGCGCTGCCCAGGTAATCGGTTACAAAGTCCTGCAGGATATTGTTGACCATAAAGGTAGATTGTGGTCCTAAGACCTGTTCCGGGGAGACATTCTTTTCATAAAGGGTGTCGCCGTGGCGGTCTACTACTTTTTCTACAGTATGCAGTTCAATTTTCAGGCCATCGTTGGCAAAAACACTATAAGCCTGGGCCATATGGATAGCGCTGGTTCCACTGTAAAAACCACCCAGGGTGAGGCTGAGATTATTTAATTCGTCAGGGTGCAGGGTGGTGACTCCCATTTTTTGAGCATATTCGGCACCGGTCTGTGGACCAAGATCCTCGAAAGCGCGAATAGCCGGGATGTTATATGATTTGACCAGGGCTTCCCTGACCGGGATCATGCCTCTGAATTCTCGGTCAAAGTTTTCAGGGAACCAGTCCGGATCGGTTAGTTTAAATGGGGAATCATCCAATGTTGAACCGGCTCCGCCCAGGGTACCTTCTTCGAAAGCCGGGCCATAAGTCGTAATCGGTTTAATGGCAGAACCGGGCTGGCGAAGGGTGGAAAAGCGCAGCACTTCATCTGCATCTTTGATATACTCCCGTCCACCGCCCAAAGCCTGAATCCTACCACTGCCTGGGTCCGCAAGCACTATTGCGGACTGGGGTTGGGCAATCCCTTTTTCTTCATCCACCAACTCTTCCAGCTGAGCTTGAGTCAGGGTGCCCTCGGAGGGAAGCTCTCTGATCGCTTCGCGGGCCTTCGTCATATCTACCTTAAATGTGGCCGGATAAAGCTCTTCCTGGCTCAAAACATCTTCGACATGACTCTGCATGGAAGGTTCAAGGGTTGTATGAATCTGCAAACCGCCGGTATAGATGGCCCGGTAAGCTTCTTCACGGGAACCGATTGATGAAATATTGCTTAGGATATTAAGCAATTCACTGTGTATTACATAATCCACAAAATAAGGGTATGGATATTCAGGTCCGCGGGCTTCTGCGTAATTAAGTTCCTGTTCGAGCGCCTCACGGTATTCTGTTTCATTAATAAATTCTACTCTTCTCATATTCGAAAGCACGGTGTCTTTACGAGATTCTGCTGCTTCCTTGTTGTTGACCGGGTTGTAGTAGTTAGGCGAACGGACCGCTCCGGCCAACATTGCTGCTTCTGGTAAGTTCAGTTCGTCGACACTTTTATCAAAATAGGTTTGGGAGGCAGCTTCAACTCCATAAGCACCATTACCAAAGTAAACGCGATTTAAATACATTTCCAGGATTTCTTCTTTGCTGTAGAGGCGTTCTAACTGTATGGCCAACCAGATTTCCTGGACTTTGCGTTCGTAGGTTGTTTCTGTAGTCAAGAAGGCGTTTTGGGCTAACTGTTGAGAGATGGTGCTTGCTCCCTGGACAATCGATCCGGCCCGAAAATTAGTGTAGGCTGCCCGTAAACTGCCGGTAATATCAAAACCAAAATGATCGTAAAAACGTTCGTCTTCAATGGCTATAAAAGCTTCTTTAACATGACCGGGCACATCATTTAATTCTACCGCTGTGCGGTGTTGTTCATCATGTAGTTCTGTCACTTTTTCGCCACTGCTGTCATACAGGTATGATGTTTCTACTGTTTCAAGGCGAGCAGGATCAAGAGCAGGAGTCTCTTCGATAAAGCTGTAGATAACATAGCCTCCGACCCCTCCAGCTAGAAGAACCAGCAAAAATGAAACAAGGAAAAGAATCTTTATTACCCGCCACATTCTGCCGGGCTCTTTCTTTTTATTGTTAATTTTTTTATTTGTTTGTTGATCAAACGGTATTTTTTTCTCTACCACCGATGTGCTAACCTCCTATAATTAAAGAAAATCACCTGCTTTAATTATAACATAATTGAACCAATGTTTATAATCAGGCATGATGATTTTTCTATGTATACATATATATTGTATCCTAACTTGTCAACCGGTTCCTAAATGTTCAAATAATGCTGTCAGAGAACCGCTGTCCGGAAGGATTAATATACTGCCTTCGATTCCGTCATTTTCAACGCTAAGTTCAGCTTTTAGTAGAATTAGCTGATCGTCTACGGTTTTTGTTTCAGCGATCACTGTTCCAAGAATAGCAGCTGCCATATCAATACCTAACTTGGGCGGTAAAGCTTGAAATGTGAGGCCGGTCATAAAGGAAAGAGCGCTTAAATAAGAACCGGTAATTATATTGCCCAGTTCCATTAAAAGTGATTGTTCCATTTCATCGATTGGTTCATAGGACTGGTCGCTCTCTGAGGAGTGATTCGGCATGATTTTTGCTATCAGATTCTGTGCGGCTTCGATAGGAAGAACAAATACCAGGACTAGACCAATATCAGGACAATCTGCTTCACAAAAAGTTGCGGCAACCAGGCTTTCCGGATCACCGAATGACTCTGGAACATCCTGCAGAGGGGCAACTTTTACAATCGGAACTGCCATATCAATTTTTTGTTCACTAAGCATTGAAGAAAGAGCGGTAATCGCATTGCCGATACCGATGTTAGCTAATTCTTTTAGCAAATCTTGTTGTTCTGCACTGATAAAGTCGTTCGAATCCACTGTTCCACCTCCAAAGAGTTCTCATTGAAACGAGTCTAAATTATTCTTTATATTATCATACCATAAACTTATTAAAAGCGAATATTATTTTATAGAAGAAATGCAAAAAAAGTATATCCTTTACGGTGCTGATCATGTACAATATAAGTAGTTGCCTGTGTTAAATGTTAAGCTATAAAAGTAAATTGACGCAGCATCGTTAGTCTAAGGAGGCTTTCAAGTTGAACAAAGAGCAGCTGCTGGAGAAAAAGCTGGAAAGACAAAATGATTTGGAGACTTTTTTATACCCACAATCCATTGCTGTGATCGGAGCCAGCCAAAATCCTTTAAAACCAAATGGTATTCCATTATATCTGTTTAGTATGTTCAGTTACGAGGGTGATTTATATCCGGTTAATCCCAAATATGACAATGTGGGTGGGTTGAAATGTTATCCTTCAATACTAAATGTAGAAGCGCCAATCGACCTTGCCATTATTGGTGTGGCTGCGGCCCAGGTGATGGAAGTTCTCAGAGAATGCGCTGAAAAGCAGGTTAAGGCAGTGATAATTTTTACCTCCGGTTTTGCAGAAACTGGAGAAGAAGGCCGAGCAATTCAGGAAGAAATGCGTGAAGTGTCTGAAGAAAGCGGAATGCGGATTCTCGGCCCAAACTGCCTGGGTATTTTAAATTATTATAATGGCAATATGTCCAGTTTTTTTTACAATCAAAAACAAAGTGATCTGGTCTATCCTAATAAACTATCCTTTATCACTCAAAGTGGTGGATTGGGTGGAATAATCTACCAGATGGTCATTCAGCTTTCTATTGGTTTTAACTATTTTGTAAGCACCGGAAATGAAGCGGATCTATCGTTTGCTGAGGTTTTAAACCACCTTGTAAAGCGGGATGAAGTATCAATTGTAGCTGGTTATCTTGAAGGTTTGCAGGGTGATGGCAAACTTTTTAGAGAGGCCTGCCGCTATGCACTTGAAAATAAAAAAATGATCACAATGCTTAAAGTCGGGCGCACAAGCAGTGGAGCTGCAGCAGCAGCTTCACATACTGGGGCTATGGTTGGGGAGGATCGGGTATACGAAGGCCTTTTTAAGCAATATGGTGTGCCGCGGGCTGATGATGTTGAGCAGATGAATGCCTTAATAGCTCTCTATGCCACCGGCCGTTATCCGGGCGGTAAAAAAATGGCTGTGATCACTATATCCGGAGGCGGAGGAGTTGTCGTAGCCGACAAGTGTCCGCAATATGGCCTGGAGGTAGTTACTCTCACTGAGCAGACTCAGTTGAATTTGAGGAAATTTTTCCCGGCCTTTGGTGCAGTGGGAAATCCGGTGGATTTAACTGCCCAGCTTTTTACTGACACGGAACTATTCGAGCGTGCCCTGCGTCTTGTAATGCAGGATCCGAAGATTGATGTCGGCGGTTTTTTCTATAACCTTGAAATGCCGGATCCGGAGGCAACCGAAAAAATCATTAAAGCTTATAATGAGACTGAAAAGCCGCTGGTTGTATTTACCTGGCCTACCGGTCAGGAATATGCGCAAGAAGCTAAAGACAGGCTTTTACAGGCCGGTGTACCGGTCATAGAGCATATACCAAGTGGACTATGGGCGATTAGTTCTTTGGCGGAGTGGATGCAAAAAAGCAAAGAATCACAGGAATTGCCGGTTTATACTCCTGGCCGGGAGCGGGAAAAAGCTCTTTCTTTGCTCTATGAAAAACCTTTCGGGAAGTGTAATGCAATGACAGAGTGGCGTTCTAAACTGGTCCTTGATGCTTATGGTATTCCAGTGACCAGGGAAAAACTGGTCACTACTGCTGCCGAAGCTGTTCAGGCAGCCGAAGAAATCGGTTATCCGGTAGTATTGAAAATTATGTCACCTGATCTGCTCCATAAAACAGATATTGGTGGGGTGGCCCTGAATATTTCCGATCAGGCCGGGGTCGAAGAAACTTTCCATGAATTAGTTAAGCGTGCTGTTAAAAATAATTTAGATGTTCGTTTAGAAGGTGTTCTTGTTCAGGAAATGTTAAAACCGGGACTTGAAGTAATTGTCGGGGTGAAGGATGACCCGATTTTCGGAGCGACTATTACCCTGGGGCTGGGTGGTGTTTTTGTTGAAGTATTTAAAGATCTGGCCACAAGAGCTGTTCCTTTGCGGGAAGAAGATGCCCGCTCCATGATTAATGAACTGAAAAGCAAATCGCTGCTCTATGGATTTAGGGGTGGTGTGCCCAAGGATGTCGATGCGCTGGTTGCAGCATTAATGAAAATGTCAAGGCTGTGCTTTGAACTGGAAGGCTCAATTGATGAAATTGATATTAACCCGTTGATTATTTATGAAGAGGGCAATGGTTTAATCGCTGCCGACGCGCTGATTGTCCCTTCTCAAAAGGATCAAGACAATCCATAATCCGGTATGTTATAATGTTATTAAGTGAAATTGAAATTATTGGTTTTCATGGAGTGTAGGTGATGCTAATTGCGAAAACTAAAAATACAAATCGCCGATTATCTTGTAGTCGGCGTTATTCTTTTTCTGGGATTAAGCGGATTATGGTTTAATCTACAGAATGCCAGTGCTGCAGAGCAAAAATATGCGGTAATCACTGTTGAAAATGAACAGGTAGCTGAATTGTCGCTTCGTCCCGGGGAATCAATGAGTTATACTTTCCAGTTTGGAGAAAAAGATCAGCATACTGCTGAAGTTGAAGTCGAAGATGGGCGGATCAGAATGCTTCCTCTGCCCGGTGGATTATGTCCGAAAGCGATCTGTTCACATACCGGCTGGATCGAAAATTCATATGAAAGCATCGTTTGTTTGCCAAATCAAATCATGATTAACTTAGACAGCGCTACTGCAGAAGATGAAGAAATTGACGGAGTCACTAACTAGTGCCGTGTTGTATCTCTGGTTTTAACCTCTAATTGTTTAGTCTAATATTTTGTAAAGCAGGGCTGTGCTTGTTGACAAAGAAATTAAAGGTCTATATAATAACTTTAGTTTTTCGGGGTGTTTAAAATGTTTATTTATTTGCCTGAAATTAAGTCCAAACTTGGCGAAGCTGTAGACTATAGTTTCCAAAAAGCTTTGGATGAATATTATAATGATTTTTCTGAAGGCGGAACTTTAGACTTAATGGTCAGCGCTACCTATACTGAAGATAAAGTTTTAATCAGTGGTAGTTTCGAAGCGTCTTTTTTCGTGCCATGTTCAAGGTGCCTTGAAGCTTTTACCCAGCAATTGAAGGGTAAATTTACCGAGGTTTTTACAGTGGTCAGGGGATCATCTGAAGATTATACACAGGAAAATTTGGCTGATCAAACAGCTAATATGTTGACAGTACACGGAGATTATCTTTATCTTGAGGAATATATTCGACAGCAGATAATATTGGTTCAGGAATTTCGACCACTCTGTAAAGAAGAATGTAAAGGTATTTGTGCCGGTTGTGGTGCTGATTTAAACCAGTCATCCTGCCAATGCAGCACAGATGATGAATTAATTGATGTCAGGTTGCTAAAGCTCAAGGAATATAGTTCAGGCAGCTGAAGCTAAGTAAGGAGGCGTTAAAGTGGCTGTTCCAAAGCGAAGGACTTCCAAGGCTAAAAGGAATTCCAGGAGAGCACATTATAAGCTTACTGCACCCCACCTGGTTCCCTGCCCGCATTGCCGTGAATTAAAGCCCACTCACCGGGTATGTTTAAACTGCGGACACTATAAGGAACGGGAAGCCGTTAAAGTTAACTAAGTATAAAGCAGACAGTACGCCTTTTTTCGTAAGCTTTAAGGGGCGTACTGTCCCTATTTTTAATTGATTTTTTAACTGATCATTTAAGGAAGTGTTTTGATTGATAAAAGTCTCCATCGATGCTATGGGTGGTGACAATGCCCCGGGGGAAATTGTCCTCGGTGCAATCACAGCCCTTAAAAAACTGGAAGATTTACAGATTACCCTGTGCGGGCGGGAGGATGAAATTCTTTCTTCTCTCCAGGGATTAGACTATCCAACGAATCGAGTGGAGATTCGTAATGCCGAAGAAATCATATCCGGTGATGATGATCCGGGCCTGTCAATTCGTAAGAAAAGAGAATCTTCGATGGTCAAGGCTTTACAAATGGTGCGCGAGAATGAAGCCGATGCTGTTTTAAGCGCTGGAAACACCGGAGCTTTTATGGCCGGTGGTTTACTTTTTTTAGGACGATTGAGCGGAATCAGCCGTCCGGCCCTACTTACCCCTATGCCCGGTTTCAAAGGAAGTGCTGTTCTTTTCCTTGATGTCGGCGCGAACATGGATGCCCGGCCGGATCAGTTGGTTCAATATGCATTTATGGGCCGTATTTACGCTCAGCAGGTCATGGATTATCCTGAACCCCGGATAGGCTTACTCAATGTAGGAATGGAGCCTAACAAGGGAAATAACCAGGTTAGAAAAGCTTACAACCTTCTCCAGGATCACCTTCCAGGGTTTTGCGGCAATGTAGAAGGGACAGAGGTTTTTTATAATATTGCTGACGTGGTAGTTTGTGACGGTTTTGTAGGAAATATATTTTTAAAGACTGCTGAAGGTCTTTCTCGAACTATCCTGAATTTCTTTAAGCAGGAGATTAATTCAAAACTAAGATATAAAATTGGCGCGATTTTGCTTCGCCCGGTATTTCATAATCTGCGTGATAAAATTGATGATTCCGGTTATGGCGGTGCACCACTTTTAGGTGTTAACGGTCTGTGCATAAAATGCCACGGTTCTTCAAAGGCGAGGTCAATTGAACAGGCCTTATATAGACAGGTTTATCCATTTGTTAGCAACAATGTAATCAATCAACTACGCGATACCATGGAGTCGCTTGAAGGAAAAATCAATGGAGGGCAAGATGATTAGTAATTATAACTCAATAATAGCCGGAACCGGGGCGGCTGTCCCTGATCAGGTTATAACCAATCAGGATCTTGAAAAGATTGTTGAAACTAACGATCAATGGATCGTCTCCAGAACTGGAATTAGAGAAAGGCGTAAACTGGAAGAAGGGTTATCGAGTGTAGATCTTTCAGAACGAGCATCCCGGGAAGCTTTGCAAAGGGCCGGGGTGGATCCTTCGGAAGTCGATATGATTATAGTGGCAACCATCACACCGGATTATCCCACTCCTTCAGCTTCATGTCTTCTGCAGGCCAGATTGCAGTCATTAAAGGCCGGGGCTATGGATCTCTCAGCAGGATGCACCGGTTTTATTTATGCCCTTACGGTTGCTCATCAGTTTATCAGGAGCGGGGTTTACAGTAATGTGCTGGTTGTAGGCGCAGAAGTGCTGAGCAGGGTTACAGACTGGGAAGATCGAAGCACCTGCGTCCTCTTTGGCGATGGAGCGGGAGCGGCGTTACTGCAGCGCAGCAGTGAAGATAAGGGTATTATAAACTTTTCGCTGAAATCTGATGGGCGCGGTGCAGAATTGTTGATTATACCGGGTGGCGGCAGTGCGCACCCCGCCAGTCAGGCAAGTTTGGATAACAGGCTGCATTATATTAGAATGAACGGTAATGAAATATTTAAATTTGCCGTGGGCATTGTTGAAGAAACTATCTATGAGTTGATCGAACCGGAAGGACTAAAACCCGCCGATCTGGATCTTTTCATTCTCCACCAGGCAAATTTGAGAATCATTGATCATGTACGCAAGCATCTTAAACTGCCATCAGAAAAATTTCCGGTAAATATTGACCGTTTTGGGAATACGTCGTCGGCCACAATACCGATTGCCCTTCATGAAGAGGTAATTGCAGGGCGTTTAAAAGAAGGCGATTTAGTGGCTATGGTCGGTTTTGGTGCCGGCCTGACCTGGGGCGGAATTCTGATGAGATGGTAAGAAAGGAGTTTATTATGTCTTCTAAACAAGCTTTCTTGTTTCCGGGACAGGGCGCACAATTTGTCGGTATGGGCTATGATTTTTACGAAAGTTTTCCTGAAGCACGCGCTGTATTTGATCAGGCCTCGGCGGTGCTAGGTTCCGAATTTCTTGAGACGATATTCTCAGGGCCCGAGGATAAACTCCAGCAGACTGAATTTGCCCAGCCGGCTATTCTTGCTGTCAGCATTGCCATATTTCGTGTTCTTGAAAGTAAAGGGCTTAAGCCTGCCGGACTGGCCGGATTAAGCCTTGGTGAATACAGCGCGTTGGTAACAGCTGGTTCATTGTCCTTTGAAGATGCTCTACCCCTGGTTCAAAAAAGAGGAATATATATGCAGGAAGCAGTTCCCCTTGGTATAGGGAAAATGGTTGCTATCATGGGGCTTGCGCACGAAAAAGTCGAGGAGGTTTGCAGAGAAGCTCAGGCTGAGGGCCTGGTAGCGCCGGCTAACTATAATTGCCCGGGGCAGATTGTTATTTCCGGCCATAAAGAAGCAGTTGAACTTGCTCAAAAACTGGCCGGAGAAGCTGGAGCAAAAAAGATTGCAGAATTGAAAGTCAGCGCTCCTTTCCACTGCGCATTACTGGAACCGGTTGAAGAAAAAATGGCTCACGAACTCGATAAAATAGATATTAAGAAAGCTTCAATCCCGATTGTCTCTAATGTATCAGCCGCATTCATTGAAGATCCCCAACAAATAAAAAATAACCTGGTTAAACAGGTAAGTAAACCAATCCTCTGGGAGCAGTCTATTCTTAATTTAATAGAAAGCGGTATTAATTCATTTATTGGGGTCGGGCCGGGTAATTCGCCCGCCAGATTGATGAAAAGGATTGCCCCGGAACTGCAAACAGTACCGATCGAAAAAGCCGCTCAGGTTGAGAAGTTACTAAATCAAATGTGATAGCCGGATCGGAAAGCATTGATCCAGGTTCCCGGGTCTTGAATGATTACTTGCAATAATTTAAAGAGGTGGTTGCTTTGGATTTAAATGGAAAGACAGCAGTTGTCACCGGTTCTTCCAGAGGGATCGGCCGTGCTATAGCTTTGGAGCTGGGGCTGAACGGAGCATCGGTAATGATTAACTACAGCAGTAATGATGCCGCTGCAGAAGAAGTTAAAAAGCAAATAGAGGAGATCGGTGGAGCAGCTGTGACCATCAAGGCTGATGTAACCGATTACAACCAATGTGAGTCCATGATCCAAAACACTATTGAACATTTCGGGAGAATTGATATACTGGTAAATAATGCAGGGATTACTCGCGATAATTTGCTGGCCCGGATGAAAGCTGAAGAGTGGCAAGATGTGATTGATACTAATTTAACTGGCGTTTACAATTGCTGCCGGGCTGCTTTAAGGCCTTTGCTGAAACAGAAAAGCGGGGGTAGAATCATAAATATTGCCTCAGTTGCCGGTATACATGGTAATACAGGTCAGGCAAATTACGCTGCGGCCAAAGGAGGGGTAATTTCATTTACACGAACTTTGGCCAAAGAACTTGGTTCACGGGATATTACAGTTAATGCGGTTGCGCCAGGTTTTATTGAAACTGAAATGACTGAGACTCTCAGTGAAGAAATTAAAGAGCAGGTAACTTCACGTATAGCGCTCGGCAGGTTGGGCAAACCGGAGGAGGTTGCATCGGTTGTATTGTTTTTAGCCTCGTCCGCAGATTACGTAACCGGCCAGGTTATTGCAGTAGACGGCAATCTGTCAATGTGACATTTAGTCGAATTAATGATAGAGTATAAATGATTTAGAAGGAGGTGGTTTAGTGAGCGTTGAAGCTAAGGTTAAAGGAATTGTTGCTGATCAGCTTGAAGTTGCTATTGATAAACTGTCGGCAGAAACAACTTTTGAAGATATTGATGCCGATTCCCTTGATGTTGTAGAGCTGGTCATGGCTTTGGAAGAGGAATTTGACCTGGAAATTTCCGATCAGGAAATTGAAAACGTCAATAGCATTGGTGATGTAATTAAGTATATTGAATCAAAAGTATAGTTTGTTCAGAGGTGAGAAATTGCGAAGAGTAGTAATCACCGGGGTCGGAGTAATGTCGCCGNTAGGTTCCGACAAGGATCAATACTGGGAAAATTTAACCGCCGGGAAAAGCGGGATTACNGCTGTTGAAAGCTTTGACGNCAGTCAGTATCCCTGNCAAATTGCCGGTGAGATAAAGGATTTTGATCCTGNCCGNCACATGGAAAAGCGGGAGGCGAAGAAAGTTGACCGCTATACTCAGCTTGGTGTTGCTGCAGGCCTGCAGGCCTGGAACGATGCCGGCTTGGATGATTTAGAATTAAACAAGGAAGAAATTGGGGTTTTAGTCGGTTCAGGGATTGGTGGTATTCAGACCATTGAACATCAGCTAAAAGTTCTTGCAGAAAAAGGACCGCGCCGGGTAAGCCCCTTTTTAGTGCCTGCCTTGATTGCTAATATGGCCGCCGGTTATATATCTATGCTCTTGGGGCTGCGCGGGCCAAATTCTTCTGTGGTTACAGCTTGTGCCACATCAAGCCATGCTGTTGGTGATGCCTGGCATATAATCGGTCGGGGTGATGCTGAAATAATGATAGCCGGTGGAGCTGAAGCGGCAATCAGTCACCTGGCTTTTTCCGGCTTTTCAGCAGCAAGAGCACTTACTACCCGTAATGATCAGCCAGAACTGGCGTCCCGCCCTTTTGAAAGAGACCGGGATGGCTTTGTGATGGGTGAAGGGGCCGGGATTGTTATCCTCGAAACCCTGGATCATGCTCTGGCCAGGGGTGCAAATATCTACGGTGAAATAGTAGGCTACGGAATGTCCGGGGATGCTTACCATATGACTGCTCCTGACCCTGACGGGCGCGGCGCATACTTAAGTATGCAGCGGGCGTTAAAAAGTGCCGATCTCAAACCGGAACAGGTTGACTATATTAATGCCCACGGAACTTCTACTCAAATCAATGATAAAATTGAAACTAACGCTATTAAAAAGCTCTTTGAAGACCATGCTTACAAAGTGCCTGTCAGCTCGACAAAATCGATGACCGGACATCTTCTCGGCGCAGCGGGCGGAGTTGAACTTATCGCTACCTTGATGACTCTGAAGAACCAGCTAATCCACCCGACCATTAATTTCGATAATCGCGATCCCGAGTGTGATTTGGACTATGTTCCCAATTATGCCAGAGAAAGTAAAGTTGAACATGCCATGTCAAACTCTTTTGGATTTGGCGGAACTAATGCTACACTTGTGGTGAAGCGACATCTTTCCTGAGGTAGCGAGAGGATTATGCATATGCACAGGCAGGAAACAATTGAGAAATTTTTGGATAAGCTAGGGTGGGAAGTTAGCAATATCAGTTTGTATCAGCAGGCGCTGACCCACACTTCTTATGCTCATGAAAAGGGACAGTATCGCCTTCACAATGAACGTCTCGAGTTTTTAGGAGATGCAGTGTTGGAGTTGATCATTAGCGATTATTTGTACGATGCTTACCCTGAATTGCCCGAAGGCAACCTGACTAAACTGCGTGCAGAACTGGTTTGTGAGGCTTCTCTGGCCAGGCTTGCTTTTGAACTGAATCTTAGTCAGTGTATTTTGTTAGGTAAGGGTGAGATTACCGGGGGAGGAGCCAGTCGTCCTTCTCTGCTAGCCGATGCAGTGGAAGCTTTAATTGGGGCTCTTTATCTTGAACTTGGATTGGAAAAGTGCCGCAAATATGTTTTAGATCTTTACCAGCCAATCCTGCGGGAACTGCAGCAAGGGGTGTTGGCCCGGGATTTTAAGACACTGCTCCAGGAGTTTTCGCAAGCCCGGTTTGCAACTACCCCTGCTTATCGCATTATTTATGAAGGCGGACCTGACCATAATAAAACTTTTGAAGCAGAAGCGCTTTTGGCTGCAAAACCGGTAGGGAGAGGACAAGGACGCAGTAAAAAGGAGGCTGAGCAAGAAGCAGCAAGGGAAGCCTGGAATATTCTAACCCCATAGAAGTATCGTCACAGGGCCATAACGATATAGAGGAGCTGTAATTTCGAAATGTCGGATATATTAAAAGTATCAGCTAACTCCAAGCCTAAGTCCCTGGCCGGAGCTATAGCATCAGTAATCAGGACCGAGGGAATTGTAAATTTGCATGCAGTAGGGGCAGGGGCGGTCAATCAGGCTGTCAAAGCTGTTGCTATTGCCCGTGGATATGTGGCTCCGAATGGTCTGGATCTGATTTGCCAGTTTTCTTTTGTTGAGATAACAATTGAGGATGCTGAGCGTACAGCGATAAAATTAACGGTAGAACCCAGAAAACGCAAGAGAAATGCTTGGCCCTCTGAATAAACAAATCTTTTTTTAGGGTGGGGAGTCAGCACTATTGTATCTGAAAAAAATGGAATTATTTGGCTTTAAATCTTTTGCTGAAAAAGCAGAGCTGAATCTAAGCCCTGGTATTACTGCGATAATCGGTCCAAACGGATGTGGGAAGAGCAACCTGGTAGATGCCGTGCGTTGGGCACTTGGCGAGCAAAGTGTCAAATCATTACGTGGAACCCGCATGGAAGAAATCATTTTTTCAGGCAGTGAAGACCGTAAGCAGCTTAATTTTGCTGAAGTATCGCTATCGTTTGCAGGCGCGTCGGAGTTTCTAAATCTCGATTACGATGAGATAACTATTACCAGGCGTCTTTTCCGTAGTGGAGACAGCGAATATTATATTAACAAGTCGCCTTGCCGTTTAAAAGATGTCACAGAACTCTTTTTAGATACCGGCCTTGGAAAAGATGTCTACTCTGTAATCGGCCAGGGACGGGTTGATGAAATTATTAATAATCGCCCAGAGGAGCGCCGGGAAATCTTTGAAGAAGCAGCCGGCATATTTAAGTATAAAATGCGTAAAAGGGAGGCCAGAAGGCGGCTTGATGAGACCAGGGAAAATCTGGTCAGGGTTCAGGATTTGATTTATGAGTTGGAAACTCAGATTGAGCCTCTCCATAGCCAGGCTGAAGTAACCCGCCGATACCGTGACCTGAAAAAGTGCATAGAAGATGAAGAACGAAAACTTCTCTCATACCATCTAAGACAAGCCCGGGAACAACTCAACAAAACAAATAAACAACTCCAGGCTGTCAATGATGCTCTCGTTGCCTCCGCTGCTGAGGGGGGAATGCATGAAAAAGAGATCCAGGACTTAAAAAATATTATTCACGATCATCAAAACCAAAAAAAAGAACTGGAACAAAAATTAAGCCAGGCTTCACGAACCCTCGAACAACAGGAAAATGAATTGAAAATACTTCTCGAACGGGAAAGCCGTTTCCAGGAACAAATTGAGCAGAACCGGCAAAGATCTAAGCAGTTAGAAATGTTGATCGAGGAGATGGCTGCCCAGAAAACCCGGACAGAAGAAGAGCTTCAGGCAAAAGAAAAAATCCTGGTTGAACAAGATAAGGCGCTCGAAGCATTGCGCGAAGATATGGCCCGTCTGGAAGAAAGTGCCCTGCCTGATGAAGTGGAACAACAGCAGCAGCGAATTTACCAGGCCGCTTCAAAAAAAGAAGCTGCCTCTTCCACAATTGAAGAATTGAAACGCCGCCTGGAGCGAATCAAAACTCAAAAACAGACCTTGCAGGAAGAAAAATCCGGTTTACAAGAAAAAAATAATCAATCAAAAGATAATGCTGCATCTTTAGAAAAGCGTAAGCAAAGCCTGAATGCAGAACTTGCTACTGCAGAAGGCGGTGAAAAAGAACTAGCTGAAAAGGTGGAATCCTTTCGCCAAAGTCTGCAGAAAAAAAATGAAGAAGAACAAAACAAAAAAGAAACCCTGCATGGCCTTAACAGCCGCCTCAATCTACTTCAGGAACAGGATTCAGCGCTTTCAGGGTATTACAGGGGTGTGCGGGAAGTTATGCAGGCCCGTTCTTCTATACCGGGAATAATTGGCCCGGTAGCTGATTTAATTGAGATTGATAAAAAATATGTTCAGGCAGTTGAGTCATCAGTCGGCGGAGCCCTGCAGTACCTGGTCGCTAAAACTGAAAAAGATGTACACAGCGCAATCGATTATCTCAAAAAAAATAACCGGGGCTGGGCGACTTTTCTGCCCCTTGATATTCTTCATAAAGCCTCTGATCCCCTGGAACGTTATTCCGGTTGGCGGGATCTCGAGGGGGTAATTGGAAAAGCATCAGATTTAGTCAAAGTCGATTCAGCTTACCAGAATGTTGTCAATTACCTGATGTCATCAATCCTGGTCTGCCGCAATTTGGAAGATGCTTCAAAAGCAGCGCGTTTTATAAAGCATAGCTGCCGGGTGGTTACTCTGGAGGGGGAAATGATTAACCCCGGTGGAATAATCCGCGGCGGCAGTGTGGCCAAACGCAGCGTCGGAATGCCTTTGGGAAGACGCAAAGAAATAGAAACCTTACAGGAACAGCAATCAGCTGCAGCAGGGGAACTGTCCAAAATCTCTGCAGAGGCAGGTAACCTCCGATCAAAGCTGGCTGAAAGTGAAAGCAGTCTGGCGGATGCTGCTGTTGAGCGGCAAAAGCTGGTTGATCAAATGAACAGCCTGCTTAGCGAAATTGATACTCTGCAAAATGAACAGAGCGTTTTAAATGACCGTATCCAGGCCGGGGAAACCGCATACCAGGAACTTGAAGATGAAGAGACCGAAATCAATCAACGTATTAGTAACCTGCAGTCTGAAATAGAAAGCTATCATGCAGAAATTTATACCCTTGAAAGCGAGTTAGCCGGTAAGAAGGATAAATACAATAAATATCTTGAGCATAAAAAGCAGCTTGAACAAGAAATTACATCAGTTCTGGTTAAAATAAGTTCTTATCAGGAACAACGTGAAGCTCTGGCCAACCGGATTAAAGAAACAGAAGATAACATCAATAAACCCTCAGCTGAAATTACCGAAAAAGCGCAGGAGTATGAAAAGCTCAAACAGGATCTGGCTGATAACCGTGGAGAACAGCAGAATATCAGAAGCAAAATTGAAGAGTTGAATGAAGAAAAAGCAAACCGGATTACCGAGTTGGATGAGGTAGCCAAACAGTTTAACAATAAAGAAGCCGAACTCATTGATCTTGAAGAAAAAGATCGGCGCCGCCAAAATCAATCTGCCAGGCAAGGTAAAAGGGAGCGGCAGCTTTCTATGGAACAGACCAGACTGCAGACGGAAATCAATTACCAGGAAATGCGTTACCTGGAAATTTTCCATAACCTCGATCTGGTTCAGCTTAATGATCAATATGATCCGGACGAAAGCAATCAGCAGGTTGAAAACCTCAAAGAGGATTTGGAAGCTTTAGGTGAGGTTAACCTGGGGGCCATCGAAGAATTAAGCAGATTAGAAGAAAGGATTAAATTTCTTAAGGATCAAAAAGAAGATTTGCAGGAAGGCGAAAACTCCTTGATCAAAGTTCTAAATGAAATAGATCAGCGTATGGAATATTATTTCAAAAGCGCATTTGAAACTATAAATGAGAATTTCAAGCAGACATTTCAGGAACTTTTCGAGGGCGGCAAGGTAATGCTTAAGATGACCGATGAACATAATATTCTTGAATCAGGAATAGAAATAGCAGCACAACCTCCCGGTAAAAAACTGCAAAATATAAATTTATTGTCAGCCGGAGAAAAGGTTTTAACTGCAATTGCGCTTGTTTTTGCCATCCTTCGTTTTAAACCGGCACCTTTTTACTTGCTTGATGAAGTGGAATCAGCTCTTGATGATGCAAACCTATCTCGTTTTACAAATTTTTTAAAGAAACCCTCGATTAAGTCCCAGTTTATTATGATCACTCACCGTAAAAGAACGATGGAGGAATCCGATGTGCTTTACGGGATTACTATGCCTGAACCGGGGATATCACGCCTGATATCTCTTCAGCTGGAGGATAAAAAAATTACAACCAGGGAGAGTTAAAGATCAATGAGCCTGTTGAATCAGTTTAAGACAAGTTTAGCCCGCAGTAAATCCGGTTTTGTCGATCGTCTGGGCAGCCTGTTTGGGAGCGGTGAAATTAACGATGAATTTTTTGAAGAGTTAGAAGAAACCCTGGTTAGTGGTGATGTAGGGGTCCAGACCAGCCTCAAGTTGGTTGATCAGTTAAGAGAAGCAATCGGAAATCAGAAAGTCAAAGAAAGAGAAGAAGCGCGAAAGCTGCTGATACAGATCATCACAGATACCATGTCTTCTGGCGAAAATTCAACACTGGCAGATCAAAAGCCTGCAGTAATATTACTGGTAGGTGTGAACGGTTCCGGTAAAACGACTTCAGCAGCAAAACTTGCAAATTTATACCGTCAGCAGGGCAAAAAAGTGCTTCTTGTTGCAGGTGATACCTTCCGGGCTGCCGCTATCGAGCAGCTGGAAATTTGGTCCGGACGAGCCGGAGTTGATTTGATCAAGCAGGAACCGGGCTCAGATCCTTCAGCCCTCTTCTTTGATGCTATGAATGCTGCTAAAGCCAGGGATGCAGATGTGGTGATCGGTGATACTGCCGGAAGGCTGCATAGTAAATACAACCTGATGAAAGAATTAAACAAGATTTACCGTGTAGTGGGCCGGAACCTGCCGGGCGCTCCCCACCAGGTGCTACTGGTAGTTGATGCTACCACCGGTCAGAATGCTGTCGCCCAGGCTCGAAGTTTTAATGAAGCGCTTGCTCTAGACGGGCTTATCCTGGCCAAACTTGACGGGACTGCCCGGGGAGGAATTGTGATCAATATACAGGATGAACTGGAAATACCGGTTAGCTATGTGGGAACCGGGGAAAAAATTGAAGATCTTGCCCCGTTTAATGCGGCAGATTTTGCCCATGCCCTGCTGGAAGACTAGAATACTCCTATAAAAAACCCCAAAATAAGGTTTGCTTTATTGTTCTTTTTTTGTTATACTTCCTCTGTTAAGCTTTTTGCCTTGACAGAGGTGGATATGCTCGAAAAATTAAACAGGATTAATTTACTCTACGATTTCTACGCGCCCTTGCTTACAGAACGTCAGCAGCAAGCTTTGCATTTGTACTTTAGCGAGAACTATTCTTTGGCTGAGATCGCTGGAGAATATAATACAAGCAGGCAGGCTGTTTACGATCTTATCAGGAGGGCCCTGGAGTCTATTGAGAATTTTGAGGAAAAGCTTGGGCTTTACAAAACATTTAATTATCAGCAGGAGCTTTTGGCAGAGGCAGATCAACTGTTGGAACAGGAAAGTTTAAAAAAGGAAGATTTAAAGCGGTTGCAAAAGATAATCGCAGATCTTCGCTCCAGCAGCGAACAGTAGGAGTGAAATTATATTATGTTTTCAAACCTGGGTGAAAAACTGCAGAATACGCTTCGCCGGCTCAAAGGCAAAGGTAAGTTGAATGAAAAAGATGTGGACGCGGCGATGCGGGAAATCAGGTTAGCTTTACTGGAAGCTGACGTAAACTTCAAAGTGGTTAAGGATTTCGTGGCTGCAGTGCGTGAGAGAGCAGTCGGGCACGAAGTTATGAGCAGCCTTACTCCCGGTCAGCAGGTTGTGAAAATTGTTAATGAAGAGATGACCAGGTTGATGGGTCAGGATCAGAGCACCCTTAGTTTCACCAGGGGGCAAACCTCAATCATGATGGTCGGATTGCAGGGTTCAGGTAAGACTACTACTGCTGTTAAGCTGGCTTCTCATTTGAAGCGTGAGGGACGGAGCCCTTTCCTGGTTGCTGCCGATATTTATCGCCCGGGTGCGGTTAAGCAGTTGGAGGTCCTTACCGAATCAATCGGTGTTAAGTCTTACAGCAATTTAGAAGAAGATCCCGTCAAAATATGCAGCGAGGGCTTAAAAATGGCTGAACGCGAAGGTTGTGACGTCACAATCATTGATACGGCGGGACGTTTGCATCTAGATGATGAAATGATGTCTGAAATTACCGAGATAAAAAACACTATCAACCCCGATGAAGTTTTATTGGTGGTTGATGCGATGACCGGACAGGATGCAGTTAATGCCGCGTCTTCATTCCAGGAAGCACTTGGATTAAGTGGAGTTATTTTAACCAAACTTGATGGAGATACTCGCGGTGGAGCGGCTTTATCAGTCCGGGCAGTGACCGGATGTCCTGTAAAATATGTCGGGGTTGGTGAAAAACTAGATGCCCTTGAACCTTTTTACCCGGACCGGATGGCTTCCCGTATTTTGGGGATGGGCGATGTTCTTTCCCTGATTGACAAAGCGGAAGCTTCTATAGACCAGGATAAAGCAAAAGAAATGGAACAGAAGTTGCGTAAACAGCAGTTTACTTTAGATGATTTCAAGGATCAAATCGCTCAGCTGCGCGGAATGGGCTCATTAGAAGAAATCATGAATATGCTGCCTGAAGCCGGCAACCTTCCCAAAGAAGTTAAACAGATGTCGATGAATGAAGACAACTTTAAGCGGGTTGAAGCAATTATCGGGTCGATGACAAAGGGTGAGCGTCAAAACCCTGCAATATTAAACAGCAGCCGCCGTCGCAGGATTGCCATGGGCAGCGGGACTACCGTTCAGGATATCAATCGACTGATCAATCAGTTTAACCAGATGCAGAAAATGTTTAAACAAATGGGAGGCGCAGATAAAAAAGGGGCTTCGAAAAAAATGAAAAAAATGAAGAAGAGATTTCCGTTTTAAAGACAACCCGGATAGTTTGTTCCGGTTAACATAGATTAGGAGTTTAGTTAAATTATGGAGGTGAAAATCATTGGCAGTACGCATAAGATTAAAGAGAATGGGTGCGAAGAAAAAGCCTGCATACCGNATTGTGGTAGCAGATAATCGCTATCCTCGGGACGGGCGCTTTATTGAAGAAATCGGTTATTATAATCCTACAACCGAACCGACAACGTTTGAGGTCGATGCAGAAAAGGTTCAGCAATGGCTTTCAAAGGGAGCAAGGCCTTCGGATACTGTTAAGGCCCTTTTAAATAAAGCCGGTTTGAGTTAGTAGTTCTGCAGGGAGGTCGGTTTAAATGAAGCAGCTACTGGAACATTTGGCTAAAGCTTTAGTTGACGAGCCGGATCAGGTAGATGTTAAAGAGATTGAAAGTGATCGATTAATAATCCTTGAGCTGCGGGTTGCCGAAAAAGATATGGGAAAAGTTATCGGTAAGCAGGGACGGATAGCCAAGGCTATCAGAACAGTTGTCAACGCAGCGGCAGCGAGTGAAAATAAACGGGTAGTTGTTGAAATTGTCGAGTGAAAATGAAGCGGTTATCGGTAAAGTTATAGCTCCACATGGTGTTGATGGACGGGTCAAGGTTTATCCATTTTCTGATTTCCCTGAACGGGTTCACTACCTGGAAGATGTTCATCTGGAGTTAGAAACAGAGCGAAAAAAATATATTGTGGAAAAAACCAGTATCCATGGTCGTTTCTGGTTGATTAAACTGCAGGGTATTGATACAAGGGTTCAAGCTGAAAAGCTTCGGGAAAGCAATATTGTGATTTCGCTGCAAGAAAGGGTTTCTCTGCCGGAGGATGCATACTATCATGATCAGTTAGTTGGCCTGGAAGTTTACAGCACAGATGGAGAATTATTGGGTCACATCACCGATGTTGTTTCAAACGGTGGTCATGATCAACTCCTGCTTAAAAGAACTGGCCAGGAAAAGAAGGAAAGCTTTATACCGGCGGTTAAAGAATTTGTCAGAGAAATTGATTTATCTGCAGGGATTATGATTGTTAATTTGCCGGAAGGATTGCTTGATTTATAAGGGAGCCGATTAAGATGAAGATTGACCTGGTTACAATTTTCCCCGGGATTCTGGAAGGTCCTTTTAAAGAAAGTATGATTAAAAGGGCTATCGATCAGGGTTTGGTGGAAATTAGCCTGGTTGATTTAAGGGATTATACTCATGACCGGCACCACCAGGTGGATGATACCCCTTACGGTGGAGGTAAGGGCATGATATTAAAACCGGAACCGCTCTTTGAGGCAGTGGAAGATCTTAAGGCTAAAACAAATGAGGAACATCCATGGGTCATTCTGTTGACCCCCCAGGGGGAACGATTGAACCAGCAGTTAGCCCATGACCTGAGTTGTAAGAAGCACTTAATCTTAATTTGTGGACGTTATGAAGGTGTAGATGAAAGAGTACGCAGTGCTTTAGTGGATCAGGAGATTTCAATCGGTGATTATGTGTTGACCGGTGGGGAACTCGCATCTGCTGTACTGGTTGATGCTGTAGTTCGATTATTACCCGGTTTTTTGGCAGAAGAGGCTTCAGTGAATGAATCATTTACAGAACCATTGCTGGAGCATCCTCATTATACACGTCCTCCTGTCTACCGGGGGATGGAAGTGCCGCCGGTTTTAATGTCCGGGAATCATGCTGAAATAGCACGTTGGCGAAGAGAACAGTCGGTTATAAGAACCTATGAGCGGCGTCCAGATTTATTGGACCCGTCAATTCTTATGCCGGAGGATGAAATTATATTGAACAATATAAAGAAAAAAGAGTCTTAAAAATAAGCAGGTATGCAATAATTATCCACTGAGTGAAGGAGGTATTTAAGTTGGATTTAGTAAAAGAAGTCGAAAAGCGAAATATGAGAACTGATTTGCCGCATTTTATTCCCGGAGACTCGGTTAAAGTGCATGTTAAAGTTATCGAAGGGGCCCGGGAGAGAACTCAGGCTTTCGAAGGGGTTGTAATTAGGCGCCAGGGGAGCGGAATGAGAGAGACTTTTACTGTCAGACGAGTATCGTTTGGGATCGGAGTAGAAAGGATCTTTCCTATTCACGCGCCTTCAGTTGATCGGATTGAAGTTGTCAAAAAAGGCCGGGTTCGGCGGGCGAAACTCTATTATT
>SL_8KL_010_SEDDRAFT_10001020_pt1 | contig 24248 bp, 24 predicted proteins | sample SodLakKL_010_SED_4_FD_11160 | JGI IMG/M metagenome (IMG submission 11160) | reverse complement strand
ACGAGCAAACAATATCAAGAGGTATAAAAGATGAAACTCCAAGAATATCAGGCTGCGGAAATTTTTGAGGAATATGGCATCCCGGTTTCTGAAAGCTATCTGATTGAAAAGCCGGAAGAGATAAAAGAAGTGAAAAAACCTGTAGTACTAAAATCTCAAGTCACTGTTGGGAAAAGGGGTAAAGCTGGTGGAATCCTTTTTGCTGAAACTAGAGAAGAAGCCGTAGAGAAGGCTGAGGAACTCTTTAATAAGGAGATACGTGGATTAGAAGTCGAAAAGATTCTAGTGGCTGAAAAAGTTGAGATAGAAGATGAATATTACGTCGGGATGGTTATGGATAGGGAAAGGAAAAGACCGACATTGATAATGACTACTGAGGGCGGGATGAATATCGAAGAAGTGGCGGAAGAATATCCCGACAAAATAGCGAAAAAATCAATTGATCCTCTTATGGGATTGAGAGGTTACGAAGCTTTGCATCTCGCAGATTCTATAGGGTTAAAAGGAGAAGAACTCTCTCAGATGGCGAAAATCGCTCAGAAATTAGCTAAGGCATTCAATGATTATGATTCCGAACTTGCGGAGATAAATCCACTTGTTTCTACACCAGATGGCCTCTTAGCTATAGATGCAGTATTCAACATTGATGACAACGCACTCTACCGACAGGAATTCGAAAAATCAGAAAGTAAGCTTGTCACTGAACGTGAGAAAAAGGCTCGTGAATATGATCTTGCCTATGTTGACCTTGATGGCGATATTGCGATAGTAGGTTGTGGCGCCGGATTAGTAATGGCGACTCTCGATTCTGTAGCGGAATTCGGTGGAAAACCTGCTTGTTTCCTTGACCTTGGTGGAGGCGCAGATGCAGATGACACGAAACATGCTTTGGAAATAATCGATATGAAAGAAGGTGTAAATTCCATCTATCTAAACATATTTGGCGGGATAACTCAATGCGACAAGATCGCACAAGGCATCATCGATTATGAACCCACGAAACCTACGGTTATTAGGATGTTAGGTACAAACGAAGAAGAAGGAAAAAGAATGTTGAGAGAAGCCGGTTATGACGTAGTAGACGGTATGGATGAAGGTGCAGAAAAGGCTGTTGAGATAAAGGAATAGGTACAACAACAATTCCCCCTTATTTTCTATTTAATCTCGCCGTAATCGTTTTAACCTATACATTACAATCACTTTTTATGAAATCAAAAGACCTCGGAAGATTCGAATTGATAGAAATAGGAAAGGTAAGGAATGAATATTTGGAGGAAATTCCAGAAGATTACAAAGAAAATATTTCGAAAATAGAGGTCTATAAAGAGTATGAAGACGCTTTATTGGGCATAGAAGAAAATTCTCATATCTCTATAATGTGCTGGTTTGACAGGAGTGATAGAGATATAAGGCGGGTCTATCCTATGGCTGATGATTCTAATCCTCTCACAGGTGTTTTCGCCACTCGGGCACCGGTTAGGCCAAATCCGATATCATATACGGTTTGTGAGTTGGTAAAGTGTAAAGGAAATATTCTTTCTGTTAAAGGTCTGGATGCTTTTAACGAAACTCCAGTTATAGATATAAAATCCTACAAACGATACGAGATAGAAGACCCAAAATTTCCCGATTGGGCTCCGGAGTGATGAAGATGTGTGGAAAAAAGATCGATGGAAGAAAGATAGCTGATGAAAGAGAAGCAGTTTTGAAAGAAAAGATAAATAAGATGGAAAAACCTCCAAACCTTCATACAATATTTGCGGGAGAGGACGAAGGATCAAAAGTATATCTTGGAGTTAAAAACCGGGGATGCGAAAGAGTAGGTATAGAAACTGAAACTCATCGGTATAGCGAGGAAGTAAAAAAAGAAGTGTTGATAGAAAAAATTCATGAGTTGAATGAAGATAACGAAGTAGACGGAATCTTGATACAGATGCCGCTCCCAAGAGATATGGATGGGAAAAAGTTGATCCAAAAGATAGACCCTATAAAAGATGTTGAAGGCCTCCATCCAAAGAATTTAGGAAAAATTATGATAGGAGACGAAGACATGATTCCATGCACTCCTAAAGGTATACTCACGATGTTTGATTACGAAGATATACACTTGGAGGGAAAGGAGATATGCATAGTGAGTCATAGTACAATAGTAGGAAAGCCGATGGCTATAACTTTGCTAAACAGAGATGCAACAGTTCACGTTGTACATGAATTTACTAATGATATGGAAGGGCATACTAAGAAAGCTGAGATTTTGATAGCGGCAGCAGGGGTCCCTCATTTGATTTCAGAAGAGATGATAGCTCCAGATTCAGTGATAATCGATGTTGGTATGAACAGGTTGGAAAGTGGAGAGCTAGTGGGAGATGTTGAATATGAGGAATGCAAAGAAAAAGCAAAAAAAATAACACCAGTCCCTGGTGGCGTTGGACCTACTACTGTACTATCTCTTCTAGAAAACACTTATCAAGCGGCTCTCGAACATAGAGGTTGAACCACAAAAGTTATAGCGTCCCTTCTTTTATTTTTCAATCCCGTGCTGGGGTGACAGAGTGGCCAATGTGACCGCCTGCAGAGCGGTTTTCCGTGGGTTCGAATCCCACCCCCAGCTTAGTTTTTCATTCCATTTTGGTATTGAAACTATCTTAGATTGTTAATCAAATCATAATAGCAGCGTAAACCATCATGATCATAAGAACAACCAATAGAAGAACGATCCCACCCATACCTAAAGAAGCTGAGGCACTGTACATGTTAGACCCTGCCCATGCTAAAAAATCCCAGATATTGGATCCAGACCATGCCAAAAAATCTTGTATATTAGATCCTATCCACCCCAAAAAGTCGTAAATCCCCCTAGTAAATGCAGTGGAAGAAGTTTCCTTCTCCTCAGCTGCTTGATTAATCCAAATTGATGAATCTCTATTATTGTATTCTACCTTCGAGCCCCTTCTTTCATCAAAAGTCTCATCAATTGAAATTACCGCAAATTCAGTAGAGACATCTCCATATCTTGCTCCCCCCTGTCCAGACATACCAATAATTCCACCAAAAAGAAGAAATAAACATATAGTCGCAGTGAATATTTTATATTCCATCCTCGTCTCCTGTTATCTATAACGATATTCGTCTTTATATAATTTTTGAAATCCAAATATTTCAAATCGGAAAATTTAATCATAATATTAAGTAAATAGTCATTAACTTAAAATATCTGTAAAATTTAGAGTAATTGAGTTCGATGAAAAGTAAGGTTTTGTTGAGAGAAAAAGACTTTGACTTAGAAGAGTTAAAGAATACAGTAGTTAAAGAGGATGCTAGCGCTGTAATGACTTTCAGTGATGTAGTTAAAAAAGAGAGAGAAGGAGTAGATGTACAAAATTTAGAAGTTCGAATATATGAGGGTATGACAAGAAATGAGATGCAGAGAGTCCAAGAGGAAACGATAAAGGAATTTGATATAAGCGGTATAGTCTTGGTTCAAAGGATTGGTCTACTCGAAGCTGGAGAGAATGTTATGGGAATTGTCGTTAGTGCCTCCGAAGCAGAAGAGGCTATTGAGGCTTGCGTGAGTTGTCTAGAAAGGTTCAGAGAATATGTTCCAATTTGGAAAAAAGAGACTACTATAGATGGCAAACAACACTGGGTCGAAGAGGCTGATGAACTCCATAGTCTTTATAATCGGATGGTGAAATGGATTTAGGAAAGTAAATTTTATTTTAACTAGAACTTAACGTAAGTTATTAGTAAATGTCTAAATTTCAAGAATTAAAATGAATGGAGATGTTGAAGATTGTCCCTATTGCCGGAGACGTGTAGGAGATCTAAGAGATCACATTCAATTGGAACATGAAGAATTGACATTGAGGAGTTTCTTTTTGGACTCTAAAAATATAATCATGACAGGTTTACTCCTTTTACTCTCACTGATAACTTTGCTACTTGAGATTCAGATTTTCGTAATGGATTTACATATTTCGCGAATATTTATGGGTTTAGGAATACTTGTCGGTGGTATTCCTCTTGCGAAATCATCCTTGATGGAATTATTGAAGAAACGAACTTTTGATGTTGACGGGTTGGTTGTAGTTGCATCGATAGGAGCAGTTTCAATAGGTTATTGGGGTGAAGCTGCGGTTTTGATTTTTCTTTTTTCAATTGCGGAAAGACTAGAAGATTATTCTGTCTTTCGAAGCAGGCGAAGTTTAAAGGAACTGTTAGAACTATCTCCAACTAAAGCAAGGGTTCTAAGAGAAGGTATGACCGAAAAGATCTCCCCTGATGATATATCTATAGGAGAGACGGTTATCGTCAAACCAGGTGAAAGAATACCGTTGGATGCAGAAATAAAGGATGGTTCATCTTCTATAGATGAATCTGCGATAACAGGGGAGTCAGTGCCTAAAGAAAAAGGCCCTGGGAATGAAGTATTTGCGGGTACGCTCAATATCGATGGGTTACTTAAACTAAAAGTTATTAAGGAGAGTGGTCAATCAACCCTATCAAAGATAGTAAAGTTGATCGAGGAAGCGGAGGAAAAGAAAGCCGAGACCGAAAAATTTGTCAATCGTTTTGCAAGATACTATACTCCTGCAGTTCTACTACTTGCTTTAGGCGTCTCGACCATACCTTGGTTGTTGTTCGACCAGTCATTTACATTCTGGTTGTATAGAGGATTAATTCTTCTTGTTCTTTCGTGCCCATGTGCGTTTGTGGTCTCTACCCCTGTAACTATGGTATCTTCAATGACTAAATCAGCGAGGAGAGGTGTCTTGATAAAAGGAAGTATATTTATAGAAAAAATAAAGCATACAAATACCGTCGTTTTTGACAAAACTGGAACTTTGACTACAGGGGATTTTTCTGTGACCGAGATAGTATCTTTGAATCAAATAGATGTTAATGAGATAGCTTTGATCTCAGGCAGTTTAGAATCTGGATCAGACCATCCTCTAGCTAGTCCTATCATCGAGTATTTTAAAACACTAAACGGTCGTGAGCCTTATGAAGTGGATGAATTTAGATCTCTAACTGGCATTGGGGTAGAGGGTATTATAGAGGGTGAAAAATACAGAATTGGAAATCCAGATTTGTTTGAACTCGAGGATGAAGATAAGCAGGAGATATCAAGGATGGCCTCGGAGGGCAAAACTGTAGTTGTTTTAGGTAGAGATGAAAAACCTCTTGGGCTCATCGGTCTTGAAGATACTTTAAGAGAAGAGGCTAGATATGTTATAGCCTCTTTGAAAAAACAGGGCATAGAACCTATCATGTTAACTGGGGATAATGAGCGAACTGCAGAATCTGTCGCCAAACAATTAGGCATAGATAGGTATATAGCAAATGTCCTTCCAGATCAAAAACTCGACGAGATAGAAAAGCTGCAAGAGGATCGGCTTGTGACCATGGTAGGGGATGGGGTGAACGATGCACCAGCTCTCGTGAAAAGTGATGTTGGTATCGCTATGGGTGCCGCTGGATCAGACACAGCGATGGACTCCGCAGACATGGCTTTGATGGAAGATGATCTTTCAAAATTGATCTATTTATTCGATATTAGTGAAAAAACGATGAAAGTTGTGAAGGAAAATATAGTCGCTTCTATAGGTGTCAAGTTTGCTTTAGCGGTTTTGACCTTTTTTGGTCTTGTGACTTTATGGATGGCAGTTGGAATTGGCGATGCTGGCATGGCATTGGTAGTGACATTGAACGCACTAATTCTTGAAAAAAGGTAAAGTATTTGAAGATAAAATCTTATTCCCTTTTATGTGGTACGTGTATATTCTTCGACTATCGGATGGATCTCTTTACACGGGAATAACCAAAGATGTAGAGAGAAGGATCGAGCAGCACGAAGAAGGTAAGGGTAGCAAATATGTGAGGAGTAGACTACCATGCAAACTTGTCTATCTCGAAGAGATAGAGGATAGAAGCGAAGCTTTGAAAAGAGAAGCTGAGATCAAAAAATGGAGCAAAAAGAAAAAAGAAGAAATAGTTTCAGCTTAGAAAATTTTTCACCAAAACAACCGGCGTTCCGGCATCAGCCGATCCACTCACCAAATCTGCTAGACTCCCTAAAAGGTCTTCCATCCGTCGAGGAGTTGTTCCTTCTTTTTCCATAGAGTTCTCCGATTTTTTTTCAGCCTTTTTTTTCTCTAAAATTTTTTCTATCTCTTTTGGATCTTTGTCTTCTTCGTGATAATAGCGATCAGCAAGGTATTTGTACTTCACACCCCGGCGGAAATGGTCTAGTCCCTCTGTAGCTGCGACAGCAGGGCTTGGGTCTGCTAATTCATAGATTCCACTAGTGGGATCCTTATAAGCTCCGTCGCCATATATGATAACTTCAATTTTCTTTCCTAATTCCTTTTTCACTTTCTCCTGGATTTTATTTACAATCTGATCACCATTTTTAGGAGCGAGTTTCAATCTATCTCCACTGGACATGTTGCTTCCCAACAAACCCCATCTAGAGCATACTTCACCTTCTGTACACACTTCGTCAAGAGTAATACAATTCTCTATCTCTTCTTTGATGGCTCTCTTCGTTTTATCTTTTGTATGGATATCCGCAGCTATCACTCCGTCTGGATCGTATTGCACTATCCTTTTGGGATCATTACATAATATAATCTCTGAGTCCGCTCCTGTATTTTCTATAATTTCTTGATAATATTTTATATAATTCACTTCAGTTATAGGATGGACACATTCTTGTTCATCTATATCATCCATTGTTATCAAATCTTTATCTAATGTTTCGACAAACTCTGATGATATTACTTGGTTTCCAACTTCATCAGAAGGATAAGAAAATTGGACGACTACTTTTCCTTCGGGCACCGCTCTCGCTATGGATTCGAGTATCATCGAAAATCGATTTCGACTAGTGATGGGAAAAACAACACCTACTGTGCCGTTTTTTGGAAGTTGAAGAGCCTCTCTTAAAATATTCGAGACTTCTTCGACCTCAATATAATTTTCTTGTGCTCTTGCGACGATAGATTCCGTTATACAGATAACATCACCATCTTCTAAAATATCGTCTCCATCAGTTTGTCTAATGATTTTGAATACTTCATCTATAATATCCATACCTGGTGTGATTACGCCCATCTTTAGCCCCATAGCCATTGGTCCTATATAATTCGGAATTCTCGTCATATTTATCTCCTTTTGTGTTTATTATTTATTGAAATGGTGCCAACCATATATTCCGCTTGAGGAAGATTAAGAAAATATAAAAGTATTTTGTTCTAAGTCTGGTCATCTCTTTGAATAGATATCATGTAAATTTATACCCTCAATATAAGATGAAAAGGTTATCTGACCCGAAATAGTTAATACTACCGTTTACTTAGGATATCCGCAGTACTAAAGGAGGCTACAACCATGGACGATGAAAATACCATATTTGTTGGAAGTAAAGAAACGATGAGTTACGTGATGGCGTTAATGACCCAGTTCAGTAGTGGAAGCGAAGAAGCGGTCATAAAAGCCCGCGGAAGAGCTATAAGCAAAGCAGTTGATATAGCGGAGATAGCGAAGAACCGCTTTTTGGACGACGCGGAGATTACAGACATAGTGACCGAGACTGAACAGTTGGAGAATGATGAAGGCGATGGAACTACTAACGTTTCATCTATAGAAATCACGGTAAGAAAAAATTAAGATAAAAAATTGTGACAGTAAAAAGGCTTCCTCTAAACTCAAGGGGTTTGAGAAGAACCGGGGTCAAAAAAAATTCCCGTTTAATTATCCCGGCTTTACTTCATGGAGTTTATGTTAGGCTGGGTTTTGATTATATCGCCTTTTTTTAACTCCTTTCCTCAACTATTTTAATGAGATCCTGGGCCTTTCTATGAATACTGTATTGAGATTTTTCATCAAAGTTTTGAAGCAGTTCTATTGTTTTATTATTGTAAACTCCCTGTTCAATTAGAACAGATAGGGTCAATAAGCCCCTTTCTATTAGAGTTTCATCTTGTGAGTGGAGAAGATCGTTTAGATAGCTTATGGATTTTTCTGAATATATCCCCTGCTCAGCTAGTTGTTTCAAAGTAGAAACGGCCGAAATTTTAACAAATCTGTTTGTATCCTGTAGTGCATCTAATACTCTTTCTAAAATAGATTCTTCACATTTTTTTTCTATAGTAATGAATTCAATAGCTTCCATTGCATTTTCTTTTACATCATCCTGTGGATGCTCAAGAAGATCGAACAAAGATTCTGTAGATTTAGAACTATAGACTCCTGTGCTAGCTAGTTTTTTTATAGATTTAGCCGAGAGTTTTTTTGTTTCTACCTCACCATCTTCAAGATTATCATTTAAGATTTCTAATATTCTATCCTGCTCGATCCCATTCATCGCCATTAATGTTAGAGTTCTTATTGCGATTTTACTAATATCTATGTCATCGGAATCTATCAATTGATTTAAAGGTTCTATAGAAGCTTCGTCCATAAATCCGATTTCGGCGAACTCGAGAAGATTTTTAGCCATCTGTTTTTGTCGTTCTTTATCAGAATCAAGTAACATTTTACTCAAGATTTTGATTGTTCTCCTTTGATAATACCCGTTCTCAAATGCATATTTTAATGCGGAAGCCGCTGCCTTACTATTTTTTTTATCTATTTCTCTTAAAAGTCTATTCAACTTCCCAATGACTGGGGAAATGTCGACTTTATTTTTTGCTAGAACCTCGATAGTTTTAGCTGCATTTCTTTTCACCTCTGCACTAGAACCGCTGAGTAAATTTCCTATCTTCTCTAAAGATTCATCATCAGTAATACCATTATCTGCCATAGCCCGAAATGTGTGAAGTGCTACGTTTTTTGTTTCTTCGTCAGAGTTATCTAATATATAATAGAGTCCATTTAATGTAGAAGACCTACAGATTCCTTTTTCTGCAAGAACTTCCAGTGTTCTTATCGTATTCCACTTGACGAACTCGTTATCATCTCTCAAATTTTTGTTCAATTGTTCTATTGAGCTTGGATCATGAACTTCTTTTTCAGCTAACCCTCTCAAAGCTTTTGCGGCAGCCCCTTTTATCTGTTCATCTTCATCGTTTAGAAGAGAAATTAACGGTTTCAAAGAAGAAGTATCGTAAACGTTGTTTTGTGCTAGTTTATAAATAACTTTGGCTGCATGTCTCCTGATATCTTTATGTTCATCATTGAGTGCCTTTTCAATGTGCTTCAAAGTTGAAGAATCATACACCCCTTTATCTATCAATCTAGTGATGGCTTTTATAGCCTTTTTTTGAATTTCGATATCGGTGTGCAGAATATATTCATTAAGTTCAGATATATTTTTTTCTTTTTTCAGCTTTTCTAGGTTTGGAATCCGCACCACCTATCTTTGGCCATGATTCAATATTATAAAATACTTTTTGAGAGAAAATGATTTTAAAAAGGAGCTTATCTTTAAGGGGTTTTCAATTCTTCCCGAAAGACTTATATCAGCTTGGAAATATCTTTTATATAAATATGAGCACCTCTTTGCTAATAATAATGAGTATAATCATATTTGCGGTACTTTCCATTTCCGCATATTTTTATTTGGAAAGAACCAAAAAAAGAAGATTAGAAAAAATAAAGACTAAAAAAGAACTATCTCCTGAAGATAAAGCTTACAATACGGTCAAAAGAACCAAAGGAGTCACGAGGTTAATGAAACGAAAAGGAAAAGATGTCAAAAACGCTGATGATATGGTCAATGAAGCGGAGCGGGCACTAGAAAAAGGTGATTTGTCACAAGCTAAAAATTTGACTGCAAAGGCTAAAGATGATCTTTCTAAAAAGAAAACAAATATGTATGCGTCTGATAGCGATTCTGTGAAAAAGTCCTATACGGTTGATGAACTAGACGAAGTAGAATTTAATGAAACTGAAGAGGCAGCTCGTAAAAGGAAAGAACTGGAAAAACAGAAAGAAAAACTAGAAAGCCTTCCTGACAATTTCCTTGAATCAAAATTTGAGATGAAATTGGCTCGTGACCTTTTAGATAAGAGCGATCATGGGAAGAAGGCTGAGGAGTTTTACGCAAAAGCTGAAAAATGTTTCGATGAAGAAGATTATACAGGGGCTTTGAAATATTCTATCAAATGTAAAAAAACAATTAAAGGAAAAGAGGGTGCAGGACTGATATCTGGACAAGATATCGACAAGAAGGAAGGTCCTCCTGAGATGGTTAAGGAACGTTTTCCTAACCTTGTTGGAAACGAAGAAAAGCTTTACGATGAAAGTGAAAAAGAAAGCGAAGCAGAGACAAAAATTGAGGACAGGAGGAAGAAAGATCAACAAATAACAGAGGAAAAGGGAAAAAAAGAGATGGTAAAAACTTGTCCTAAATGCGATTTTGAAGGGGATGATGAGGATATCTATTGTCCGAATTGTGGTGTAGAGTTGATTACAGAGACCGAATGTCCTAAATGCGGCAAAGAGGTAAAAGAAGGAGATGAATTCTGCAGAAAATGTGGCGCTACATTAGGTGAATCTACTTTTGTTTGCCCAGAGTGTGGTGTGGAAGTAAAACAGGAAGACAAATTCTGTCCAAAATGTGGTGTAGAATTTGAATGATTCATGGACATCAGATATTAGTCGTTTGATATATCTTTGCAAATGATTTTTTCTTCGATCAGATGATTTACGATTTCGTTTATCTGCTTAGGCGAAATATTACCAACTCTTTTTTCTCCATAAGGAACTTTTTCAACATCTAAATCCATGCCGGTGTTTAGGGCATTTTTTATCTTTTTTCTTCGATAGTTGAAAAGTTCTTTCACAACTTTAGAAAAAATATTCTTGTTTTTGATCTCAAAATCAGGCCTAGAAGGTATTAATCTTATCACAGTAGCATCGACTTTTGGAGGCGGATAAAAACTCTTTTTAGAGATGTTGAATAATTTTTTTACATCGGCATAAACTGAAATCATTACAGATAATCTGGAGTAATTCTCTTCTCCTACCTCGGCCATCATACGCTCTGCAAATTGTTCTTGGTAGGTTAATATTCCTACCTTGAAATCACATTTTAGCAGTTTAAAGGTTATGGGGGAAGATATACTAAAAGGGAGGTTAGATACAACTTTGTCAAAATCAGGTAGTTCGACTTCTAAAACGTCTTCTTGTATAATCTCTATCTCATAATTCGAAAACCGCCCATCAAGATAGCTAGCAAGGCTCACATCTTTTTCTATCAAAATCGTTTTTCCTGCTCTGTCAACTATATAATTTGTCAGAATTCCTAATCCTGGACCTATCTCCAAAATTTTGTCAGATTCTGTGATGTTAGCGGATCGAACTATCTTTTTAGCGATGTTTTCGTTCTCAAGAAAATTCTGCCCGAGACTCTTAGTAGGTCTAATCCCTAGTTTTCTCAGTCTATTTTTAACGCTTTTTTCCATAGATCGATCAACTCGAACTATCTTTCTTCGAGTCCATTTAATAAATGGCGTTTATCGCTCCCTCTCTATTTTAGGAAAAAGGGAGATAAACCAAAGGGAATGAATCCTTATAGTTTTCTAATCCATGCTTATATTTTCCATCACAACTACGTCTTTAACAGCTTTCATCCCCTCATAAGGCAAAACCAATCGATCTTCTGCATCTGTTTCAAACAGTTCGGCTTCTATCTCCTCAGCCGGTGTTGCCAAAACATGTTTTATGTTTCCTGTATCTGTATCTATCACAAAATTGTCTATCTTTCCAAGTATCTGTCCGTCGTTGGTCATCACGGTTTTGCCTCGCAATTCAGTAACAAACATCCTCATATCATTTTACCTCCTTTTTATCAAATATTTTATTCTACTTATTATTACCGATATATGTCTACACCATTAAAATCTTTCTTCTTATTAACGCTTTTTTCCATCTCTTCTTCCCATTCTTCGTACATCTCTTTAACTTCTTCATCGACTGATGGTTTGACTTCTCTAAGAGCTTCCTTGAAATGATCCATCTTGACCTCTTCTGATTCATTTTTAATAGCTTTTAGACCTGCTTCTCTACAGACAGATTCTATATCTGCCCCCACGTAAGATTCCGTAGCGTTCACTAGATGATCCATATCGACATCGTCTTCGAGAGGCATAATCCTAGTATGGATATTAAATATTTTTTCTCTTGCCCCCCTATCGGGTACTGGTACCGATAATCTATGATCGAACCGTCCAGCTCTCAAAAGAGCATTGTCTATCCTATCGGGTCTATTTGTCGCTCCGATTACTACTATATCTGTGTTTCTTTCTATCCCGTCCAGACTAGTCAAAAGCTGATTTACTACTCTGTCTGTAGTACCGTCTGTTCCTCCTCCTCTCACAGGAGCTAGTGCATCTAGTTCGTCTAGGAATACAACGGATGGGGCTGTCTGACGGGCCTTTTTGAAAATCTCTCTTATTGCCTTTTCACTTTCTCCAACCCATTTTGAAAGAACTTCAGGACCTTTGACAGAGATGAAGTTGGCATTACTCTCATTCGCGATCGCTTTAGCTAAAAGAGTTTTTCCAGTTCCAGGAGGTCCGTAAAGCAGGATGCCTTTTGGAGGTTCGATGCCCATCTTGATGAAAGATTCCGGATCAGATATAGGTCTCTCCACCGAATCTTTTAATTTTTCTTTTATAGTATCTAGTCCACCAACATCGTCCCATGAAACCCGAGGTATTTCTACCATTATCTCTCGTAGGCTGCTAGGTTCTATCTCTCTAAGCGCTTCTAAGAAATCTTTTTCTTTAACTTCCATCTTTTCTAACACTTCACTCGGTATAGGTTCTCCCATCTCTATCTCGGGCAAATATCTTCTCAATGCACGCATGGCCGCTTCTTTGACTAGTGATTCCAGATCTGCACCAGCAAACCCATGCGTGAATTCAGATAAGTTGGAAAGGTCAACGTCATTCGCCACAGGCATCCCTCTCGTATGTATTTGTAGGATCTCTTTTCTTCCATTCCTGTCCGGGAGACCTATCTCTATCTCTCTATCAAATCTCCCTGGTCTTCGCAGAGCAGGATCAATAGCATCAACACGATTAGTGGCAGCGATAACTATAGTTTCTCCTCTCTGTGTCAATCCATCTAAAAGCGTCAAAAGTTGAGCGACAACTCTTCTTTCAACTTCGCCTTTAACATCGTCTCTTTTAGGAGCTATAGAATCGAGTTCATCTATGAATATAATCGATGGTGATTGATCTTTTGCCTCTTCAAATTTTTCTCTCAATTTTTCTTCACTCTGTCCATAATATTTGGACATGATCTCTGGTCCCTGTACAGATAAGAAATTAGCACCTGCTTCGTTAGCTACTGCTTTAGCGATCCAAGTTTTTCCAGTGCCGGGAGGCCCGTGAAGAAGAACTCCTTTAGGCGGTTCTATACTTAGCCTTTCAAAAAGTTTTGGATGCTTTAAAGGAAGTTCTATCATCTCTCTAACTCTTTTCAATTCCTCATCTAGGCCACCTACGTCTTCATAAGTCACTCGTGTAGTTGCGATTACTTCACTTTCACTAACGGGTTCCGTTTTCACCACAACTTCCGTTTTATCAGAAATCACTACTGGTTCGACAGGATTAGTGGATATAACCATAAAGGGCACACTACCTCCCATAAGAGCTATCCCTGGTACGACTATGGCATCTCCTGTTAAGATCGGGCGTTTAAGAAGTCGTTTTTTTACGTAAGAATCGATGCCCTCTCCGAATTTTAATCTGTTTCCTTCTTCTATCACTGGCGCTATTACTACCTTTTTTGCTTCGCTCACCGAAACCTTACTTACTTCCACCTTATCTCCCATCGAGACCTTAGCGTTTTTTCTAACTAGCCCATCAATCCTGATTATGTCTTCGCCTTCGTCTTCAGATGATAATCTAAAGACTTTAGCAACTGTTTCTTTTTCTCCTTTTATCTTTACAACATCACCGACTTCAACACCAAGATCCATCCTCGTTTTAGCACCTAACCTTGCTCTATTCCTCCCGATGTCTTCTTGAGGTGCTTCTTTGACTTTCAATACTTTTTCGTCTGTCATAAATGGCTCTTTTAGAGAAAAATCCAAGAGGCTATAAAATACTTTGGGCGAGTCTTCCTGTAATGTCTTTAATCCTTCTCTTCTAAGGTAAATCCTCTCTCTACTGTTCTACTGTTGCCGTTTATATCTTCCATAGATATCCTTAAGGTCTCATGGTCACCCACTTCCATCCCCTGGTAGGAAACAACATACCAATGTCCGTCTTCAGGTTCTATTTCTTCATTATTTATTTCAACTCTTCTCATCTTTGTATTAGAAGTGATCTTTAATCTTACCCGAACATCCCATTCGTCTCTATCTGAGACATTTGTCTCTTCAAGTGGGATCCAATTTCCTTCGTAATAGACCTCGATCTCCATCTCGTTCACCTGCGGATCAACAAAATCACCAAAAGGAGGATTCATTAGTATTATCCAAACAGCTAGCAGAGTCAAAAAATAAACTCCACCGTTCTTAACCCATCCCTTTTTGCCTATCTTATCGAGGTCAATGTTCAATATATCATATATGGGCTTTAAAAAAATCAAACCGAGCATCCCAGTAAGAAGGCTTATCAACCAATCTAGAGTCAATGTGAAAACATACATCGTAATGATACCGAATATTGGAGCTATTGCTACAGCTATGAGAGTCGATTTTCCTTTGTTTATCTCTTTTTTCATGTATTCGACACGATCGAATTCTAGGTCGACATCGAGATCATCGTCTTCTTCGCTCCATCTCTTAGCCATATATCCGAAGTAATTGAGAGCTCTATCTTAAAAACCTTTTGTATAGAAAAGACAGGTCACCTAGCTTCCTCTGAGCCTATAGCATCCAAGACGTCCTCAGATTTTTTATAAAATTTTGGTAGAGTTCCTTCGTTAACTATCATCCAATCTGCTCTAGCTATTATTTTCCCCAAACCCCAATCAAGCTCTCTCAAATCCCTTTCGTGAAATTCTTTTCGAGTTTGTGGTGCGTCTTCTCTTTCTCTATCCCTCAGTCTATCAAATCTTGTTTTCGGGGAGGCATGGATAGCCACGATAGGAGCATCTTTTTCAAGTTCCGACCTAAATATATTTACTTCTTCCGTACTTCTAATCCCATCTATAACGGTTTTTTTCTCTGAAATTCTAGATAGTGTTCTATCAGCCCAAATTCCATAATGATGTTCATTTCTTTCTCTGGTAGCAAATTCACCTATGCTGATATCTTTTTTAGAGATTTCTGCCAATTCAGCTTGCTCTCTAACTACGTCCCCCATTCTTACAACGTCGTATTCTTTCTCTTTAGCTATCTTTAGAAATTCTTCCTTTCCAGCACCCGGCATACCAGCTAACAATATAACGACCATGCTAATCTTCTCCGTTATTGAGTAAATTCTCTCCAATCTAAGCCGATGGTCCTGCTTCTGAGCTTCAATACAGTTGGGAATTTTCGTTTATGAACGGAGTTGTTGATCATCTCTTTCACGTCCTTGACAGTGCTTTCTGAAACTCCGTTCTTTTCCGCTATTTTCTCTAACGTTTCCTGTGCCTCTATACACTTGAGAACTTCGTCTATTTCTTTGTAGGTATGTCCCAATTCTTCTTCATCCGTTTGTCCCTCCCAAAGACCTGCTCTCGGCACTTTTTCTATAAACCTTTCCGGAACGTCGATTTTTTTAGCTAATTTTTTAACATCCGATTTGTAAACATCTCCCATAGGTAGAAAATCGGCTGCACTGTCACCATATTTTGTTGTATATCCAAGTAAAAGTTCACTTTTATTGCTAGTACCTATGACGAGTTTATTTTCTACGTTTGCAACATAGTATTCTATATTGGTTCTTACTCTTGCTTTTAGATTCGCATAAGGCAGCCTTTTATCTGGACTTGCGGGAAAACACTCTAAGATCGGATCTATATTGTATTCGTCATATTCTATATCCCACTTCTCGGCTATCCATCTTGCGTCTCTCATATCCTCCTCAGGACTCGCGCTTTCTGGCATTATTATGCCATGCACTTTTTCCTTTCCGAGAGCATCTATAGAAAGCTTGAGAACAGTAGTTGAATCTAACCCTCCGCTAAGACCTAAAACTACACCTTCAGTGTTGGTCTTTTCAACTTTATCTGCAATGAATTTCTTCATCAACCTGATATCCTCTTCCATCGGATCTTGCTCTTGGGACATGGTGAGTGATTGAAAAGGGTCGTTATTATTTTTATGGGTTTAAGATGAGGTTAAGAAAGGAAGGATTGTGGTTTTTAAATAGTCTCTACCCTGATTTTACTGGCGTCTTTTGCCTCTTTTAGGCTTTCAGCGTTCTCGACTTTTCCCACTATATTTACATCGCTCGCTGCAACAGGCTTTTTTCCTGAAGAAGCGGGCGTAGGACCGAAAAATATAGCCAAAGCTTCACCGCTGGGCCAGTATCCTATAGTTCCGACTTCGACTTCTTGTTTTGCAGTATCGTCTAATCCCATCTCGAGACCAATCGAAAAATAGAATTCATCGCCCCAGGTCTGAAACTCGGATTCGAGAGGTAATGATTTTTTTATCCTCTCGGCGCAATCCGTTTCTTTTAACTCTCCGTAAAGTTCTACATCACCTACGGAGACTTTTATCTTAGCGGACATATTGTCAAGAAACAATACTTCATAGATTATCAGTCTTTCGATGTTATCATTACAGTTGGATGGAAATTTTTAAATAAGCCTATTGATGTCATCCTCTAATTGATGACCTTACCAAGGTTGAAAAGGACGATTTATATATGCAAAAGAAGGGACCATTTGTTCTTTTTTAAACCACTTCTATCGAGTTCTTAAGAAACGATAAAGATATACAAAATTTGAAGGTAATCAATATGAAAGAGATTAAGAAGGATGTTTTGGTAATTGGAGGAGGTATATCAGGAGTACAGTCTGCCCTTGATCTGGCTGAAAAGGGCTATGAAGTCGTAATCGTTGATAGAAAACCGAGTATCGGAGGGAATATGGTAAAACTCGACAAAACGTTCCCTACCGATGATTGTTCTATCTGCATCTCGGCTCCTAAGATGGTGGAAACTAGTAGACATGAAAATATAGACCTTTTGACCTATTCAGAAGTCAAAGATATGAGCGGAAGCGCGGGGAGTTTTACCGTTGATGTATGGAGAAAAACGAAATACGTAGATCCTGAAGAATGTACCGGATGCGGGGACTGCGCCGATGCCTGCCCAGTAGAGGTGCTTAATGAGTTTGATGAAGAACTCTCCACCAGAAAGGCTATCTATGTAGAGTACCCTCAGTCTGTACCACTTTCTTACACCATCGATTACGAAAATTGTGTAGGTTGCGGTGCGTGCGAGCGAGTTTGCGATGCAGAAGCTATCAAATTTTTGGAGAGATCTGAGCAAATCAAACTCGATGTAGGCAGCATCATACTGGCTACAGGATACGAGATGATGGAACCGGACGAATGGCGTGAAGAATACGGTTATGATCAGTACGATGATGTCGTAACCGCTTTGGAGTACGAAAGGTTGTTGTCGTCTTCGGGTCCCACGGAAGGCCAGGTATTGAAACCTTCTGATGGTGAAGAGCCGGAGAAAGTCGCTTGGATACAATGTGTAGGTTCTAGATGCAAGCAGAAGGGAATGCCGTACTGTTCTAGGGTCTGCTGTATGTATGCGACGAAAGAGGCATCAATCACAATTGGTGATAATCCTGATATCGATGCATATGTGCATTATATGGATCTGAGAGCGTACGGTAAAGATTTTCAACAGTATTATGATAAGGCTAAGGAGAAGGGAGTTAATTACAGAAGAGGAAGACCCTCTAGAGTCTACAAGACCGAGGATGGCAAGTTATCTGTGGAGTATGAAGATACCGAGAGAGGAGAGGTAAAAACGAACGAGGTAGATATGGTCGTTCTTTCTTCAGCTATAGTACCTTCCGAAGGAAACGAAGAATTGGCAGAGATACTAGGCATCGAAGTTGACGAGCACGGATTTTTTGAATCTAAAGATGTTTTGACTGCTCCAATGGAGTCTACAAGAGAGGGTATTTATCTTGCAGGTTGCTCTCAATCTCCAAAAGACATACCTGACAGCGTTGCTCAGGCTAGTGGGGCTGCTGCTAGAGCTTTAGAGGCACTAAAAGGAAGAGAAAGAAAAGGCAAACCTGAAAAACCAGAAGAGAGGGATATAACCGAAGAAGAGCCGAGGATCGGTGTTTTTGTGTGTCACTGTGGTAAGAACATAGCCAATTATCTTGACATAGATAGTGTTTTGGAAAGTTTAGAAGATATACCTGAGGTCAAATATATTTCTGATCCTACCTTCGCATGTTCAGAAGACGCTCAAGCAGAGTTGAAAGAGGCGGTTGAAGAACACGGTTTGAATAGGTTCGTTGTCTCGGCGTGTTCTCCTAGGACCCATGCTGAGCTTTTTGAAGACACTTTAGAAGAGATAGGTTTAAACCGCTATCTACTCGAGATGGCGAACATCAGGAATCAATGCAGTTGGGTGCATAGTCAAGAACCGGAAAAAGCGACGGAGAAGGCCAGACGTCTCACAAAGATGGCGGTCTCCAAAGCTAAACGTTTAGCTGCGCTCAAGGAACACGAGATAGAGGTGGGCGATAAAACAGTTATCATCGGTGGAGGTCCTGCCGGGATGAAGACCGCTTTAAGCATGGCCGATGCTGGTCAAAAAGTGACCCTGATCGAGAGAGAAGATAAACTTGGTGGGAAGCTTAATAGATTGAACACACTTTTCCCATCGGATATAGATGCTGGTGAGTTTGCAAGAAGGATGGCCCATCAAATAGAAGAGCAGGAAAATATAACTGTAAAAACCTCTACAGAAGTCGATGATGTAGAAGGATATATAGGGAATTATGAGGTCAAGTTAGATGATGGAGAAGTTGTAGAGAGCGATACCATAGTTCTCACCACCGGTTTTCAGGAGATCGATCCGGAAGGGTTCTACTGGTATGATAAAGACGATAGAGTCATGACACAGCTTGAGCTGGATGAAGCCCTTGCAAAGGATTCGTTAGAAGACCCTGAGAACGTAGTATTCATCAATTGCGTTGGAGCTATGGAAGAGGAGCGCCCATGGTGCTGCAGAGTGGGCTGTGGAAATTCATTGAAAAACGCTAAGGCTATAAAAGAAAAGTATCCCGATTCTAACGTTTACATACTTTATAAAGATATGAGAGTTTTCGGTAAGAACGAAGAAGAGTATTATGCGGATGTGCAGGAACAGAACGGAGTGATCTTCCTCAGATATTCGACGGAAGATAAACCTGAAATTTCAGAGGAAGGAGACAAAATCCACGTTAAAGTTCATGATAATCTTTTAGATGAAGACGTGGAGATGGATTCTGATTATCTTGTACTAGCGATGCAGTTGGAAGGAGATCCGAGCACATCAAAATTACAGAAGATGTTGAAACTCTCTTCCGATCCTTCAGGTTTCTTCATGGAGGCCCACGCTAAACTAAGACCCCTAGAGTTCCCCTCAGAAGGTGTTTATCTGGCTGGTGGGGCTCACTATCCAAAGAATATCGCCGATACATTGTCTCAGGCAGACGGAGCAGCTTCTAAAGCCGAAGTACCTATGATGAAAGGGTATACCAAGAGTGAAGGCATCATCGCCGAGATCGACGACGACAGATGTAGTGGTTGTAAAATGTGTATATCGGTGTGTCCTTATGGTGCTATCGACTTCAATAAGGAAGATGAAATAGCTGAGATAACAGATGTTCTGTGTAAAGGATGCGGTTCCTGCGCTAGTGTTTGTCCTACCGCCGCTATAACACAAAAGGGCTTTGAAGATGATCAATTATCCGCTATGATAAAATCGGCATTGATGGACGAGGTGATCTGATGCGTTCTGAAGACTTCGATCCTAAGATCATCGCCTTTTTATGTAACTGGTGTAGCTACGCTGGAGCAGATTTAGCCGGTGTGAGTAGAGAACAGTATCCACCTAATGCCTTGAATATCAAAGTGATGTGTTCTTCTAGAGTTTCTCCAGAACATGTGTTCGAATCTTTTCACGAAGGAGCAGATGGTGTTTTGATTGCGGGATGTCATCCTGGCGACTGTCATTATATAGATGGAAATTACAAGACCATGAGAAAAGCAGATTTGATGAAGAAGATGATGGAGGATTTTGGTATAAATCCTCAAAGGTTGAGATTAGAGTGGGTTTCTTCCGCTGAAGGAGGAAAATTTGCAAAGATAATGGAAGAACTCACGGCTGAGATAAAGGAGTTAGGGCCTTTAGACCTGAACGGTAGTTCGCTGAGAGGTGATGATGATGAGTGACAAAAAGAAAATAGGTTTTTATTGGTGTGGGGCCTGCGGAGGCTGTCAAGTCAGCGTTCTTGATATAGATGAGATGATACTTGATGTAGTAGATCAGGCTGAAATAGTTTTTTGGCCTGTGGCTATGGATATAAAATATGATGATGTAGATGAATTCGATGAAGACGAGATTGACATAATGTTCATCAATGGATCTATCCGGCTTGAAGAAAACAAGGAGATGGCTGAGATATTAAGGAAGAAGGCAAAAGAAGTAGTTGCTTACGGTTCTTGTTCCGTGAATGGTGGTCTTTTTGGGCTTGGTAATTTGAGCAGTAAGGTGGAACTGTTAGAAAGAGCATCTACTACGAAGACTACTGATGAAGGGCCGTTACCTAAGCGAATCAGTGATGTAGAAGAAGGTGAACTCAGACTTCCGGAATTGCTTGATTACATAGTCCCTCTTGAGGAGATAATCGACGTTGATTATTATCTTCCTGGTTGTCCTCCTTTACCGAATCAGTTAGAGGAAGCATTCCCCGCTCTTTTAGACGATGAGACTGATGTTGGAAAATACGATTTGATTTCAGATAAAAGTGTTTGTGATGTTTGTCCGATGGATAGAGAAGAGAAAAAGATAGATGGATTGAAACCGATCCAGGAAGTGGAGATAGATCCGGAAGAATGTATTTTGGATCAAGGCGTACTTTGTATGGGACCCGCGACAGCGGGGATGTGTGATGCACCTTGTCCTGAAGTGGCCCATCCTTGTGTCGGTTGTAATGGGCCTGTCAAAGAGGTAAAGGATCAGGGTAGTAGAATGTCCTCTGCCCTTGCTTCGGTGATTGGCATCGAAGGTGAGGAGAAAAAAACAGAAGAAGAGGTCATAGAGACAATGAAGAGTGTTAGAGATCCTACAGGTTCTTTCTACATGTTCAGTTTACCGAGCAGTATCATGCAGTTCAGGAGAGGTGATATTGATGAGTGAAGATAATAAAATTTCGATTGATCCAATAACACGTTTGGAAGGCCACGGGAAGATAGAGATATTTTTAGATGATGATGAGAACGTAAAGAACGCTTACCTTCAAGTTCCAGAATATAAAGGATTCGAAAAGTTCTGTGAAGGAAGAAAAGCCGAAGACATGCCGAATATAACTAATAGGGTGTGTGGTGTCTGTCCAGAAGCTCATCATCTGGCTGCTTCAAAAGCTCTCGACGATGCATACGATGTAGAACCTCCAGAGCCTGCTAAAAAATTGAGAGAGGTCTTCTACAACGCTTATATTTACGCTGACCATATATTACATTTCTATTATTTGGCGAGTCCTGATTTCTTGGTTGGTGTTGATGCTCCTAAAGATTCTAGAAACATATTAGGCGTTATTGAACAGGTCGGAGAAGAGATAGGTAAAAAAGTGATCAAGCAGAGAGGAAAGGGTCAGAAGATAGTTAGAATGTTGGGAGGAAAATCGGTGCATCCTGCTTTCGGTCTTCCAGGAGGAGTTACTAAATCTTTGACCAGTGAAGAAAGAGAAGAGTTGATCGACCTTACAAGCGACATGGTCGATTTCGCTAAGTTCACTTTAGATTTATTTAAAGACAATATCCTCTCTGAATACGAAGACGAAATCAAAGAGGAAAGATTGAACACATACAGTATGGGACTAACTGAAAATGGAAAATTGAGTCATACAGGTGGTGAAGTGAATATTGTAGACCCTGATGGTAACAAATTCGGTTCTTTCACCGGTTCAGATTATACTGATGTTATTAGAGAACATAAAGAGTCTTGGAGCTACATGAAATTTCCATATTTGAAAGAAATAGGATGGAAAGGACTTGAAGAAGGTAAGGATTCAGGCATATATCGTGTTGGAACTCTTGGCCGGATTAACGTTGCTGAGGGCATGAAGACAGAACTCGCCCAAGAAGAATTTGAAGAGATGTTCGATACTTTGGGTTATCCAGTGCATTCAACTCTTGCCTACCACTGGGCTAGGGTGATAGAGATTTTGCAAGCTGCAGAGATGTTAGAAGAACTCGCTCAAGATGAAGATCTTGAAAGTGATAATATAAGAAATGAACCCGGCGAACCTACTAGCGGAGTAGGAATCGTTGAAGCTGCTAGAGGCACGCTTATACATGATTATGATTTAACTGAGGACGGACTAATAGAGAATGCGAATCTAATTGTGGCAACAAACCACAACGCTTCGGTAATCTCGATGAGTGTTAGAGATGCAGCTAAAAAATACATTGATGGCGGCGATATTCAAGAAGGTATGTTGAACAGCGTTGAGAGATCATTTAGAGCTTATGATCCCTGTCTGGCTTGCGCGACACACTCTGCGATGGGTGAGACGCCTTTAAAGATAAACGTATATGATGCTGAAGGAAATAAATTTAAAGAAGTTTCCCAAGGATTAGGTGATAACGAATGAAATTAAAAAAATTGACTAGGGACATTGACTTCATGGACAAAGTCGAAGAGTTGTCAGGTCAATCCTTGAACAGCTGTATCCAGTGTGGGACTTGTGCAGCGGGATGTCCCTTTGTAGAAGATATGGAGATACTTCCCGAGAGAGTTTTCAAACATATCACATTGGGCAATATAGATAAAGTGCTTGAGCACAACACGATGTGGATTTGTGCCGCTTGCTATACATGCAGTGTTAGATGTCCGCGAGATATCGATATAGCCAAGATAATGGAAGCTGTAAGACAAGTTGTGTTAAGAGCTAATATAGATATGGTGGATGTAGATGAAATTGATAATATGGAAGAACTTCCTCAATTAGCTGTAGTAGGATGCTTCAGAAAGGAGACGGGGTGATCTCATGGAGAAATCTCATCTATATTATCCGGGCTGTACGATGAAGACCAAAGCGAGTGATTATGAAGATAGCGCTATGAAAGTCATGGAGAAGTTGGGAGAACCTTTGATCGAGATGGAGGATTGGTACTGCTGTGGGGCGGTTCAGTCTTTGACTGAAGATGACATCATGCATCAGATTGCGCCGATCAGAACTATGTGCTGTGCTCAAGAACAAGGAGAGGATGAAATCGTCACGTTATGTGACATGTGTTACAATGTTCTGAGACAGGCCAACGATAGGATGAAAGAAAACGAAGATGACTTAGAAACGATGAACGAATTCTTAGACGAAGATCCGGATTATGACGGTGGAGTAGAGGTTTACCATCTTTTCCATATATTAGAAGGAATGAAAGAGGAGATAGAGGATGCGGTGGAAAATCCATTAGAGGATATGGTCGTCGCGCCCTATTATGGATGCATGCTTCTTAGACCTGACAACGTTGCTATCGATGAAACTGAAGACCCCGAGATCATGGAAGGTATTTTGGAACTTTTGGGATTAGAAGTGCTTGAAAATCCGAAACGCACAGAGTGTTGTGGTTCCTATCATACTGTCAACCGCTCCGACATCGTGGAAAAGAGAGTAGAAGACATAGTTTCTCACGCTGTAAAAGAAGGTGCAGAGGCAATAGTTCTTTCCTGTCCTCTTTGTCAATTTAACTTGGATTTTAATCAAAGAGCTACTGAGTTTGATGTGCCGGTTTTCTATATCACCGAACTCATGGCTTTATCGTTTGGATTAGATATCGAAATGAAGAAACATAAGATTGATCCGAGATCTTTACTGAAAGAAAAAGGAATATTGGAGTGAGATGATATGAAGCCAGATGAAGATAAAGAAGATGAAGAAAATGAAGAAGTGGAAATGGTCGAGATCTTTGTGATGGGTAAACGATACAAGGTACCCAAGGGCCTCACCATAATGACTGCACTAGAGTATGCTGGTTATAAGTTCACGAGAGGATGCGGCTGCCGAGGAGGTTTCTGTGGCGCTTGTTCGACCGTGTTCAGAACGGAAGACGAATACAAGTTGAAGATGGATCTAGCCTGTCAGACCGCTGTCGAGGACGGGAT
>SL_8KL_010_SEDDRAFT_10001017_pt1 | contig 24263 bp, 23 predicted proteins | sample SodLakKL_010_SED_4_FD_11160 | JGI IMG/M metagenome (IMG submission 11160) | reverse complement strand
CGGTACTCGATCCCTGCCCGATATCAGCGCACCCTGTTAAGAGGATAACAGTTCCATCGTTTAATAAATCAATAAAAGCGCCGGCAGGATTGGCCAATGCCGTGTTTCCAATGCCGTACCACATACAACCAACGCCCCAACCTCTTTTTTTCATGCCGGCCCTCCTTATGCTTGATTTTTTATTGTTCCAGGTTATTTACCCTTTCTCTTACTTTGTTCATGGTTTCCCTGATTCCCAGGCTTTTATCAAGCAGCTGTCCTGTCGATGTAGCCTGCCCGTGCTGCAAGAAATTCTTTTCCCGGATTTGCCATCCATCAAGTCCAACTTTTTGGCCCAGTATATCCATCTGGGTCTCATGAGCAAATCCGACCTGGGGCACTCCAAACCCTCTCATAGCTCCGCAGTATGGATTGTTAGTGTAAATTGCATAGGCATCTACATGGACATTGGGAATATTGTATGGCCCGGTGGCATGGACTGCAGCCCGGGTTGCGACGCCCGGTCCATAGGAGGCATAAGCCCCTGTATTGGCGATTATTTTCACCTTTACACCCAGCAGTTGTCCCTCGCTATCGGCGGCTGTCAGGTATTCAATAATGTAAGGATGGCGTTTTCCAGAAGCAATAAAGGATTCTTCCCGGGTATAAACCAGTTTTACCGGGCGAAGTGTATGCCATGCCAGCAAAGCGGCATGACACTGGGTAGAAATATCGAGTTTGCCGCCAAAACCACCGCCTGTCGGCATCTGGACAACGCGAACCCGGTTTTGTTCCAGTCCTAAGACTGAAGCAATTTCCCCTCGATCGAAGTGGGGGTTCTGGGTTGAGGTCCAAACTGTAATGGAATCATCTGCTTCCCTCCTGGCGACACTGACTTCCGGTTCCAGGTAAGCATGCTCCGCAAATGGTGTTACATACCTGTTTTCAATGATTACATCAGCTTCCTCAAGAGCTTTTTCGATATTCCCATGCCTGATTTTTCTATGTGTCAGGACATTGCCTTTGCTGTATAGTTGAGGAGCGTCTGCGGCCATCGCTTCCTCGGCTGAAAAGACTGCCGGAAGTTTGTCAGTTCTGTATTGGATTAGAGAAAGTGATTTTTCCAGAGCGGCAGTGCTTTCAGCCGCTACCAGGGCCAGGGGATCTCCAATCCTGCGGATCCTGTCATGAATTAAAACAGGCTCGTCTTTAACTATTATTCCCACACCACTGCGGCCGGGTATATCTTCAGCGGTTAAAACTGCCTGGACTCCGGGGACGGAAAGAGCTTTATCTCTGTCAATTGATACGAGCCGGGCGTGAGGGAGCTTGCTTCTTAATACTCCGGCACAAAGCATGCCCGGAAGTTTCATATCAGCTGTAAACCTGGTTTTTCCTGTTACTTTATCCCATCCTTCAAGGCGTTGTTCAGATTTTCCTATGACATGGTATTCGGACAATGTTGTTCCACCTCCCGGCTGGATGGTCCTGTTTCCGGCTCGATTTGTGGTTCTATAGCATCTGCAAGAGCTTGAGGTGTGGCTGAGAAATAGGGTCCGGCAAAAACTATTGCGCCATATATAGTTCCTTGACCGGTTAGCTCCTTTGCCCGGCCTATTCCTGATTCTACAGCTTCCAGGTAGCGGTCCGGTTTTAAATCGGCGCATTCAACGGTTACTGCTTTTCCGATCAAGTCGGTTTGCGGCTCCATTATTTCAGCAGGGACTTTAATTACGGCGGGATCGTTAACTGTAGTTTTATTGGCGATTAAAGTGGCACAGGCATCAGCTGTGGCGCTGTCAGGCCCCAGTATGGTTACAGAAGATGCTATGCCCATGGTAAATCCTCTCCCGCCCAGTCCGCTGGTCGCAATGCCCCGGCCATAACCGGCATTTTTTAAAGTTAAAAAGTGGCTGCAGGTTTCTTTACTTAAATCAGGTTTCAAACCGATTTTTAATGATTGATCTTGATCATGATAATAGGCAATATCACCACCGTTGTTTACTATTAAATAGGTGGCGCCTTTTTTTAAAAGATAAGCTGCTACTGCATCAGAAAATGCTCCGGCTACGGCAGCCATGGGGGTAAGAGAAGGATCGCCCGCAGCTTTCACCGCTTTAAGCATGGCTTTTAAAATACAGGGCCTGTTGTCTTCATAGTCCAGTTCACCGGCCGGTAATTTAGCTTGATCCAGGCAGGAACTTAAATCTTCCAGCAAATCATGAACCAGGTTTTTTACTGCCTTTAGTTCTTCATGCAAAGGTTTACGGTGCGCAAATGCTGTAATATACATTTGCACCGGTCCATAGTCTAAATAACATTTTCCGGGGCCGATAAAATGAACCAATGGTTTCCACCCTTTATTTATTGCTTTTAAGATGTTCGATGCTTTTTTTACTTTTTATATCTGACAGCCTGGTCATTTGATTGATATGCCCGCCCATCTCCTCATATTTCTGCCTGGTCACAGTATATTCTACAGGCGCAACTGTAGCCGGCGTCGGGACCCAGGTAAAGGAACGGGGAACCACTTTTTCAACATCTACCAGGAAATTAATGCCCCCGCCGGGTAAAATATAGGCCGGCGCTCCTCCAATGGTTAAATTTGCCTCTCCATTATGAATGGCTTCTGTTAATTTAACCGGGTATTTTGTTACCCCGGCCCTGGCGCTGCCTCCGGTGCCCCCGGTGTATATTGCAGAAACTCGCGCTTCCTGGCAGGAATCTGAGATGATTTTTACTGTATCCCGGACTTTAGCGGTCAGGGGTATTTCTTTTACTTTTAAATCATTGTCCAAAGTAAATAGCGCTGCTTGCTGTCCGGTTGTTTCAGTGACCAGGATTTTAATTCCGGGAACAGCGGTGTTTTCGTCTACAGCCATAATCGCTTCCCGGGGTTCTTTGATATTGGTTCCTCCCCACCCGGAGCCGTGTTCACCAAAGTAACGGCCCCTGGTACTTTTGCGGGCCCTGGGAATGATGCCGCTCCATTTTAGGTTAATATAGTCGCCGGCGGGATGTTCCGATAAGAGGCCGATTACATGATGATCCAAAATAATTGCCTCATCAACGGCGCTGGCAAGGCTTTCAGCAAACATCCCGATTGTGGCGCTGCCGCAACCAACCCTCATTTTAGAGTCCTCGGTGCCGTCAATTACCGGCTTTTTTCCTACCTGCAGGGTTAGTGCAGCTCCTCCGTCGACTTTTAAGTCAACTGTTTCACCATTGCATATTTCCGAGACTGTCCTGGCGGCAAGGAAGCCGTTTCTTCCGGTTAAACGGTTGGCTCCGCCGATGGCAATCATTTTAGAACCATATTCCTCGGTTTCAACCATACCGATGATTCTACCCTGTCGCCTGACTTTCGCGCCTTCTTCTCCAATAAAGAAATTGGTGTCCACCTTAAGCTTAACCCCGCTGTAACTAAGGGGGGCTTCGGTTATGACAGTCACTACATCTATACCGTCCACGGTGTCATGGACGATGCTGGGAGCGGGCCTGCAGCATGGATAGGTAGTCCCAGCTCCCACGGCGGTGATCAGGGGTCTTTTTATAGCCGGATTTATTGAATCAGTAAGGGGCGGATCCAGGACCGGCTCCCCGTCCCGCACTATGCTGCCCCTGATATTAATATAGCGGCGGCATGCTCCAAAGTGGCCCGGTTGAATAGCGCACCGAATTGGGCAGCTTGTGCAATTTACAGCTGTTTTTGGCAAACCAGGGGGAAGCGAAACTGCCTCAACCCGGCATACCCGGATACAAACGCCGCAATGGACACAGTTATCACCGACCGCTACAATATCTTGTTCGATTTTTAGCGCATCTACGGGGCAATCAATGACACAATTGCCGCAGGCTGTGCACTTTTCATTGTCAATTACAATCACATTATCACCTGAGTTTTCTGATCGCGCATATTATTTATTAGCTAACTTCCACCTGACGGGCAGCCGGTGGGGTATTTCTGCTTTTAAGGACTTTTGCTTCTCCGTCGATCATGACCAGCGAAACACCGGGCAAATCACCTTTTTGCAAAGCCGACATGGCATCTTGCCCCGCCGAACCGATGGGAGCATCCATGACAACCAGGTCGGCTTCCCGGCCCGGTTCAATCAGGGAGCAGTTCAGTCCGTATATGCCGGCTGTATTGCCGGAAGCCATGGCAACCACTTTTTCCGGCTCGATCCCGGTTAGCGAAGCAATCTGGGCCATGCTGCGCAAGATACCCAGTGGAATAATGCCGCTTCCTGAAGGAGAATCGTTCCCCATAATAATCCGGTTTAGTTGATTTTTCTCTTTGAGCCTGGTGGCTATAAAAACAGCTGCTTTAATATTGCCGCACTGCACAATCTCCAGGGGTAATTCTGTTTGTTCAATAAGCTTATCGATTTCCTCTTCCGATAAAGCGGTGGGTCCGCCGTTGGTATGAGAAACGACGGTGGGATTGATAGCCATAACCATATCGGCTGTTATAGCTGAACTTCCCGGGATGGAGGTGCCGCCGCTGTGAATAGCCACTTTCATCTTGTTTTTTTTGGCCCAGCCGACCATGGTGGCCGCTTCATCAACTGTCTTTACGCTGCCAAGGCCGATTTCGCCCACCAGCCATACTCCTTCACCGGACAGTTCTTCAAAGTCTTTTTCGGTTAGCCCCTTTTCCAGGATAACGGCTCCGGCATGGACTTTTATGCCGCTCGGTCTCAGGTTGTTAAAAGACTTATGGGCCAGGACAGCCAGCGCTTTCACCCCTGCCGGATCTTTAGGGCGTCCCGGCGTATGCGGTTCGCCGGCGGAGATCATGGTTGTAACTGCGCCATGCAGGGCGCTGTCAAGAAAGCCCAGGGTTTTCTGGCGCGGGGTGAAGTCACCGAGGACCGGGTGAACATGAGAGTCAACCAGCCCTGGCGTCACTGTTGTGCCTTTGACATTGATAGTCTGGTCGATTTCGTATTTGTCCAACAGTTCTGCTGTGCCTATTGCTGCAATCAACCCATCCTCAACTATGATCGTATCGCCTTTTAAAACAGGGTTGTCGATGGCCCCGCTTACTATTTTTCCGATATTCACAAGAGCCTTACAGGCCATTTCTTACACCTCCAGTAGTATTAACGAAGGCCGTCTTCGCCTTTGGCTTCATCAATGGTTAAGCCGCCAATCCTGGGTAAAGGCCGCCCGCTATCTGTAATGGCTACTATGAGCACCAATTCGTCGGAGCGGGGGGCATCAGGAAGCCGGACTTCCATGGCATCAAAGTGGGTCCGCACGTAAGCGGCATTCTTGTAATGCAGGGGCACATCTATGGCCGCGCCCGGGAAACCCAGTTTTTTTGCTGAAGGGATAATCGACTTGCCGCCACCAACATTATCGCGCAGCGGTTTTCCCAGCCTGGGATGCAGGATAGCGGCACAGTGTTCTACTTCGCCTTTTTCCCCGACAATAGCTGCTTTTCCGTAACTTTCCACTTCCGGCGGGGCAATGCCCAGGGCTTGCACCGCTTTTTTAGTGAGCATCTCCCCCAGAGTTTCACTCCAACCATACAATAACTCCAGGTTTTCTTCATAGTGGTCTACGAACGGGTTTTTAAAAACTGCTGCCGCAGCTGCTTTGCGGACCGTCTTAGCCAGTTCTTTAGCTCCATCAGCATGGGTTTCTTCGACAAAGGTATACACTTTTCTTATTTTTGCCTGTTCAGTCAAACCAATCTACTCCTTTTTAAGAATTATACCCAGCGTGTACAGACCGTCTTTTCGTCCATAAATAATCGCATTGAAGCCATTCTTGATTTTGCTGTCCCTACAAAAGAGTCCCGGCGTGATCCGAGGGGGAAGAAAGCATATGGCTGGGCTACTCCAATATTAACTCCTACATTGCCTACATTTACTTCCCGAATAAATTTCCTGGCATTGCTGCCGCTGCCGGTCAGGATACAGGCTGAATGGCCCAGGTAAGTTTTAGTATTTATCCATTCAATGCTTTCTTCCAGGCTTTTACCTTTGATCAAAGCTGCTGCCGGGCCAAATGATTCTACTTTCGCAGTTGCCATATCTACATCAACATCTTCCAGGATGGTAGGGGCCAGGAAAAAACCGTTTGGGTAATTTTCTACTTTCGGGTTACGGCCATCCAAAACCATACTTGCTCCTTCGGATAGAGCTTGATCTATCCAGCTGATGACGTTGTCTTTGCCGGCCTGGGTGGTCATTGGCCCTAGTTCCGTATCCGGGTTGAGTCCGTAGCCCAGCTTGATTGCTTTGGCCGCTTCGACAAACTTTGTCTTAAATTCGTCGTATATGTCTCCGATTAATACTACATTGTCCACTCCCAGGCAGCGCTGGCCGCCCATGCCGAAACAAGACCGGAGCATCCACTGGACTCCTTCATCGAGGTTGGCATCGGGCATAATCACGACGTGATTTTTTCCGTTTCCGTTCATAGAGGATGTTTTTCTGAGTTTGCCGCATATTTCAAACAGCTCGTGTCCGGCGCGATTGGAGCCGATAAAGCCGACACCTTTGATTTCAGGTTGGGATAAAATCTCTTTATTAATTTCCCGGCCCCCATGGATCATGTTTATGACTCCGGGAGGAAAGCCGGCTTCCTGGGCCACCCGGTTTATATACTCTGCTGCTACCGGATCTTGCCGGCTGGGGCTGATGACAACCGTACAGCCTGCCGCCAGGGCGTAAGGAACAAATGATGACCAGGCGTGCATAGGGATGTTACCGGGAGTAACAATCAGGAAAGGTCCCAGTGGTTCCCAGGTCAGGTATTGATCGATATCGCGGGCCAGCTGCATTACATGCTCATTTTGTTTAGGCAGGGCGTAAATAGCAGCGCAGGCCGATTCAATGTTTTCAATTACTCTTCTCACTGAGCCCTGGGCTTCTCCTATAGTGCGGCCGTGGTCCTGGCTCAAGACCCGGCACAGTTCATCATAATGTTCCTCAAACTTTGCCCGCATATCAAAAAGCATGCCGGCCCGATCCCTGATCGGCATTTCACTCCAGGTTTTGAAAGCCTCATAAGCCGCTTCTACAGCAGCGCGGGCCTCCTGTTTAGTTGCCTCCGGAAATTGGGAAATTATTTCACCGGTGGCCGGGTTTAGATTATTGTTAAGCTTTTCTGACTTGGATTCTATCCACTCATTGTTGATTAATAGTTTTTGGAGGCCATAATTGCTTTTAACTTCAGGTAAAGTTGACATTGTGTCTCTTAAATCCTTTCATTTTTGGTTATCATAGGATATTTATAAGTTCTTAATACTAATCATCCCGGGTCAAAGTATCAAGGGCAATCAATTCCGGAAGATTTTGATAATGGAAGAGTTGTCTTCACCTCCTAAACCCTGTTCATGGGCGGTTTTGAAATATTTTTGAGCCAGTTCACAGAAAGCAGGTTTGTGTGAATTCATTTCAGCCAGTTCCATAGCCAGGCTGATATCTTTAAGCAAGTTAGCGGTGCTAAAACCCGGCGAGAAATTGTTGGCCAGGATATAGTTCTTTGCTTTATTTTCCACGCAGTAACTTCCACCAGACGAGTTTTTAAAAGCAGCAAGCATTTGTTCCACTTCTAAACCGAGGCTTTCCCCTAACACTAATACTTCTGATAATGCACATATATTGACAGAATAAATCAGGTTGTTTAGAAGCTTCATCGTTATGCCGCTTCCTGCTTTTCCCGCATAACAGATATTAGTGCCGATGGCTTCAAATATTTGCCTGCATTCCTCAAAAACTTGTTGTGGGCCGCCGATCATAATTGTGAGATGACCTTCTTCTGCGCCGCTCAGGCCCCCGCTAACCGGGGCATCAAGCATTTTGATATTTCGTGATTTCGCTTCCTGGTATATTTCTAAGGTTAAATTGAGAGACGATGTGCTCATGTCAATGATAGTTTTGCCTGCATCTAAATCTTTAATTATGCCGGCTTGGCCAATAAACACTTTTTTAATATCTGCCGGTTGCGGCAGCATGGTAATTATGACATCGGCGCTCCCGGTTAATTCCTCGATAGTGGCAGCTGCAGTTGCGCCTGCTGAATGCATATTTTCCATTTTTAAGTGGCAGATATCATAGACAACTACCGAAAAACCGGCCTGGATCAGGCGTTTTGACATCCTTGCTCCCATTTTTCCCAGGCCTATAAAGCCAATCGTTTTACTCATCTTATGTTCTCCTGTAACATCGTTTTTATAATAAATAGTTGTAATTATATTTGGTTTTCTTTATATCCGAGCTGTTTAGAGACCTCGGTTGTTATCTTTAGCAGGTAATCTTTATACTTAGTTATTTCCGGTTCCTTTATTCGAAAAGAAGGGCCAACAACTGAGAGACTGGCTATAACCGTTCCATCATCTTTTTTTATCGGCGCTGAAATAGCTGTTACTCCATCAACATGCTCACTATTGCTGATTGCAAATCCTTTTTCCCTGATCTCATTGATTTCCCGGTATAAAACTTGTGGGTCTGTAACCGTTTTTGTTGCAGCAGAAGGCAGGCCTTCCTTAATTATTTCATCAATACGTTTATCAGGGAGGTGGGCCAGAAGCACTTTACGGGATGCTCCGGTGTGCAAATGTTCCCTGCTGCCAATTGGTGGCAGGTATACCAGGGCGCTGTTTGGATCAAACCTTTCCACGCAAATACCCCACTTATCATCTCTAACCTGCAAACAAATTGTTTCGCCAGTTAACTCGCCCAGCTTTTTCATATAGGGCAAAACCATTTCTCTAAGCTTGATTTGTTTTTTGGCCAGGTAAGCTAATTCAAGGGTTCTGTAGCCGAGGTGGTACTTTTTTGTGTGCTCATCCTTCCTGAGGATTCCACTTTTTTCAAGCGCTGTAAGGTGCCTCAGGACATTTGCTTTGGGTAATCCCGACAGTTGAGCAAATTCTGAAAGGCCAATTTCTTGTTTTTGATCAGAAAACCAGTCCAGGAGACTGAGGGCAATTAAAACTGTGCGAGTTTCCTTTTCTTTTTGCAAAAGGCACCTCCAGGTGAAGCCAGGTCTTTTGTTTCAATAAATGAACCACTGGTTTACTAAGTAGTTTATTCGACCTTCTTGTTATTTTTCCTGCCTGATAAAAAAAATTTTTCACAATAAGTTTTATAATCGGTTTTGTCAATGGGGCAATATTTCTCCTTAAATAGCTGTTTTTTGCTAAAAAGGAGGAAGGAGGAGAGTTATTTAATTTTTCCCTCCAGGAACTGTTTTCGTAATTCAGGCTCAAATTTTTCGATGGCATAACGGAGCATGGTCCGGGGCATACGCCGGTATCGGTCTTTAAGGAAGTTGTACTCGACTGCGAAGTCCCTGTTGCCTACTTCTCTTAACATCCAGCCCACCGCCTTATGAATCAGGTCGTGTTCATGTTCCAGAAGTGAATCGGCAATTTTTAGAGTGTCAACAAAATCATCGCGCTTGATAAAATAAAGAGTTGAGATCATGGCGATCCTTTGAGGCCATAAATCGCCGGAGGTGGCAAAGTGATACAGCAGGCTTCTATCTTTATTAAACAGGAAAGCCCCAAGGATTTTATAGGCCGAAGAGTCGACCAGGTCCCAGTTATTGATAGCTGAAATATTGTTTAAATAAAAGTTGACCAGGTTTTCTTTTTCGAGTTCACTCTTCGTTTTTTCATATTTTAAAACCAGGATGAAGATCGCTGTAAGCCGGTGTTCATGAACCTTGCTCTGGATCAACACTGCCAGTTCTTCCAGTGAAATGGTTCGGTAATATTTTCGGGCAACCTTACGCTGATCAGGGACGGTTACCCCTATAAAGCAATCACCTTCGCCGTAACCGCCCGGGTAAGCCTGGAAAAAGTGGGGGAGGAAGGCTGCTTTTTCAGTGTTTATAAAACTGTTTAAGTGTTGTATTATCAAGTGGTGGGTTTCCATAATTATTACTCCTGCTATTATATTCCACATCGGCTTTAATATGCCTCTATCTTTTTTGCCTGAATAATAATAGTAACCCGGCAAACCCGTATACTGAAACAAAACGCCGCCTGGATAATGGACAGGCAGCACCGAAAGTATCCGGGTCAGATCTGGATATAGAAAGCAATTAAGAATTTAAATTGTGTTTTAATAGCAGTCCCAACAGCTGTTTCTTGAAGTTCTATTGTAGTGAAGCTATATAATTAAACCTGGAAGAATTATTGCTCCTCCAGGTTTAGTAAAATAATATAAAAGTAATATCACAGGTTTTATCAAGGCCGCCGAAAACTAAGTTGCAGCTTCACCGAGCATTTTAACCAGTTTAGGCAGGGCTACGCTCATTAGAATGCCCATAGTGGTTTTAGAAAGATCGACGAGCGTGCCGTGCTGGTATTCGCCGACAATAACAATAACAACTATCAGGTCGCTTTCCAGATGTACGATATAATAATTGCCCAATCCGGGAAACTCAGATTCGCTGGTTGTTTTATCAAGCACCCGCGTAACCTCGTTGAACAGGGCTACTGCTTTGGGCTGTGAATTATAACCGGCAAGAGATTGCGCATCACGGGTATGCCAGATGTCGCTGGCGACCAAACCTTCTCCCAGGTCTGATTTTAACTCCTCGACAATGTTGTTGAAATTTTCCACTAAAGTACTCATATTTTTCCTCCTTTCTTTCCTCATGCCTTTTAGTCTTTGATGTTTTAAACTGTTATTACCATAAAAGTGTTAACTGGACAATTCAGCTGTGGCTTCACTTAAGTCCTTCAACAGCTGAGGCAATGCTACGCTCATTAAAATGCCCATGGTTGTCTTGGACAGGTCTACTAAAGCGCCCTGCTGGTAATCGCCGATTTTAACCACAACAACTACATGGTTGTTCTTAAGGTGAATCAGGTAATACTTGCCCAGGTTGGGGTATTCGGCATTTTTTAGCGTTTTGTCCAGCTTACGCGTAACCTCATTAAAAAGGGCCACCGCTTTGGGCCGTGATTTATATTCGGCTATCTGCTGGCCGTCACTGGCGTGCCAAATTCCGGAACCCACCAAACCTTCGCCTAAATTTTCCCTAAAACTACTGATGACCTGGTTTAGATTCTCGACTACTTTACTCATGTTTGCCATCCTTCCTTTTAGTTTTATGATAGTAGAAACCTTTATCACAGGACATTAAGCCACAGGAAAACAAGCAATCCTAATAATAAAGCTGTGACTACCAGATTCCAGAGCCATAGAAGTTTTACCGGTATTTTTTCTTGATTTTGCTGCTTTTCTTTTTCCTCTAATTGTTTAGTAAGTTCCTCAATTCTCCATTTTATATTCCGGGCCGACTGTTCTGTTTCACTGGCTGTGGTGGGTTGAGTTCCGGCAGGAGGGGCCTGGCTTTGATCAGGTTGGAATGGTGTTGTTTCTTTGCTGTACTCATTAAGAGCGGTCATTTTTGCCGGTTTATGCTTGGCTGTAAAGATATCGCTACTCGGGGTTACAACTTCATCGTTTTCCCACTTGCCGCTGTATTCATTTCCATCTGCGTAAACTATGGTTCCCTGGCCGTGTTTAAGGTCATCTTTCCATTCTCCGCTGTACTTTTTCCCATCTGGATAAAACATATTGCCCTGTCCATGCCTTTTGTCATTTTCCCATCGGCCTATGTATTTTTTGCCATCGTTATAAAACATTGTTCCTTCGCCGTGACGTTTGCCTTCATAACGTTCCCCTATGTATATTAAACCGTTTGAGTAGAGCATTATTCCCTGGCCGTGGATCCTGTCGTTTTTCCATTCCCCCACATATTTTTCTTCATTGGCAAAGACCATTATTCCCTGGCCGTGCCTGATACCGTCTTTCCATTCACCGATATATTTTCTCCCGTCTTGCCATGAAATAATGCCCTGGCCGTTTGCCTGGTCGTCTTGCAGGGTGGTTGTTTCATCTTCAACAAAACTCCAGATGCCCTCGTCCTGGCGTTTTCCATTGGCCCATTCGCAAAACAGGATTTTTCCTTCCGTGGATATTAGTCTACCCGGACCATTTCTTTTGCCCTCTTTCCATTCTCCAACAAACAAACCGGCACAATTGTTGCCTTCCCAGAAAGTCATCGTTCCGTGACCGTGTTTTTTGCCGTTCTTTACTTCTCCAACATATTTGCTTCCCCCGGGCCAGATTATTAAACCCTGGTTGTTGGGCTGGTCATTGGCCCATTCTCCGATATATTTTGCCCCATCGGCGCGGGTCCATGTTCCAAAGCCCTTTCTTAAGCCATTTTCGTACTGTCCTTCATACTTGCTTCCATCTGGCCAGTAAACTACCGCCTGGCCGTGAGGCTTGTCGTTATGCCACTTGCCGGTATATTTTCTCCCGTCAGCATAAACCATTGTGCCCTGCCCATGCTTCATACCACCTTTGTATTCGCCTTCGTACTTGTTTCCATCTGCCCTGGGCATGGTACCGTAACCGCTTCTTGAGCTGTCTTTCCCCTCACCGGTATCATTTTTCTTTTCCGGAAACAAATAAATACCTTTCTTAACACCCTTGTTCATATCAATTCTCCTTATCATTCTAATACTTTGAGAACTTCGTGGTGTGGTATTCTTCAGGTGGATGCTGGTATATTATTTAACAGTGGTTAATAATACTAAAGTAATGATGTTTTCTGGCCGGCAGAAGCCGTCAGGGCCGGAGATGTGTTTATATATTAATTTTTCAGCAAATAAATTATAGAAAAAAATAAACCGCGTCGGCAGTCAGACAATCATAGCTACCTGTAAAAAGCCTTAGATCCATGACTTTGCGTCCTTGCCTTTCGGCAAGTTTGCCTTTTTCGGTAAGTTTATTCTGTTTTAGCGCATACCTTTAATTGCATTTTATTATAAGTTTTTTAAAAGGTTATGTCAATATTGTAAAATTTTAAATGAAAAAGTCTATAATAGTCTATTGTTATTTATGTCAGATTGATCTTTTTACTGCTCCTGGTGGCGCAAAACCTTTGGGCGCATTATGAATGGCGGGAAGAAGGGAGGATAATTAAATAAACCGGGTTTGCAGGACAAAGGTGGTCTGTGTCATTGACGTTGCCTGATCCAGGCACTAGTGGTAATATCTTTTTAGTACCCTGAGGCTAAAAAAGCAGGAGGCTATTTGTCCGGGCAGGAAATAAGGGGAGACGATAACTCCGGGCAGGTTCGCCAATGAGCGGGAGGGGGCTGATCATGCGTTTGCGGGAGGTGCAGGTTTGAGCTACAAGAAGATCCAAACTGCAGGCATAATAATCGTCCTGATTTTTCTCTTTATAAGAGTTTTTGCCCTGAGCGGTAGTGATGATACCTTGATAAGCAGTATTGTCAATTACTCTTTTTTGGGCTTGATGGTCCTGGTTTTCGCATTGCTGTTCATTTTTCGGTACCGGCAGTAAGTGTTTCCCCGGGCCGGCCAGGTTTTTCACTTAATATGTTTTCTCCTTGATCTCGATGATGGTTTGATAAAACTGCTCCTTCTCTTTTAAAAATGGGGTGTGGGCTGAGTTTTCAAAGATGATCAGTTCTTTTTGGGGAGCTTCCAGCTGTTCATAATATTCTTCCACCAACTCTGCAGGGGTGTTATAATCATTTGCTCCGACCAGGAAAAAAGCCGGCGCTTCCAGGGCTGGCACCGCTTCAATATAGTTGAAATGAAGCATCTTATCATCATGAAGGGGACTTCCGCCCCTGTTCATACCTCCTAGAAGCCTGCCGTAGTCTATGACCCGGTATTCCGGGGCCCTGAATACAATCAGGGCTATGCGCCAGATATCCAGATCGAAGTTGCCGCCATATTCGCCTATCAGGCGGGCCAGCTGTCGGTATTCGCTGTGGTCATAAGGCGGCTCTCCCAGTTCTTCCAGGAATTCTCTCCTGTCCCGGTCGTCTTTTTCCCTGGCTGTTTCCATGGCCCAATCGTAGGCGATTTGAACAGCCCGGCGGTCATCGACTACCTGGCTGACTCCTATATAGGCATGGAGGTAGTGCGGGTTTTCCTCGGCCAGCTCGATCCCCAGGCAGGTGCCCCAGGAATGGCCCAGAAGATAGACTTTTTCTTTGTCCAGGCGCTCAAGCATATATTCAATCAGCTCTAACCCGTCGCTTTTAAACTGCTCGACACTCATTGTGTCTTGATCAAAACCGCGGGGGTTCGACTTGCCGGCTCCGCGCTGGTCCCAGTGCACTACGACAAATTCTTTTTCCAATTCCCGGTCCAGGTGATGGGCAAGGGGCATCTGGGTTGAACCCGGCCCGCCGTGCAGCCAGATCAGGACTGGGTTATCCCGGTCATGGCCCCTGATGGAAATCCACTGTTCCATTCCGCCGAGCTCTACTTTTTCCAGGACGGCGATGCTTTCTGGTATAATATTATTGTCTTCATCTTTGATTGGCCTGGTCTGTCCGGATGTCAAGTCTATGTAGAAAATGACCAGCATAAACAGGACCAGCAGGCCGATTAAAATTTTCAGGGCTATTTTCAAAGCCGATTTGTTCCCCTCCACACATTACTTGATCATATAAAGGTTTTCCAGCTAATAAGGCAAGCCGAAAACTGCAGTTAGAAAGACTAACAGCAGAGGATGGCAAGTTATGTTTTATTTACACCGGACTACCTTTACAGCTTATCTTCAACAGATTTAACTTTTTGTTCAATGGTGCCCTGCTTATCCCGCCGGTCATCGATTTTAATTGAGGTGCTGACCCTGAGGGCTCCGCTGTTGAACGGGACTTCGTGCAGCATCCGAATTAGTTTTATGATTTGATCAAGGTCTCCTTCGATGATAGTCCCCATGGCGGTTAGTTCATATTTAAGGTCTCCGCTGTTTTCCCGCAGCACCTTTTCACAGGCGGCTACATAAGGACTTAAACTTGTGCTGCCGGTCCCAAGAGGGACAATAGAAATTTCGACTACAGCCAATTGAAAAACCTCCATTTAAATTGTTTTATCAAGCTATGAATGCCGGGCTGGCATAAAAAAATTAAAAGTCACGGAAAAACAAAGCAGAAAGGGCAAACATAACTCCTGATATGAGCAGATAAATACCTGCAAGGACAATAATTAAGGAGAACACGACAATAGCTGAGTAGACCATGCCGATCCCGAAGGCCAGATGGATCAAACCGGATATAATGGTGGGGGTGACATTGGCGACTTTTTTGAGTCGGTTGGCGGTAACGAAGCGGTCGATAGCCATCATGATGGCCAGAATTCCGATTACAGCGCCAACCAGGGTTATGGTTATATCGGGGTTGAAGAGCATAAACAGGCCCAGGATAGTAAACAGGATCCCAAAGGCAAGCAGAATACCCCGGTTGATGATGACATTCCAGCTGGCCGCCACCGTGACGATCCTGAAAATACCGATAACGGTGATAACGGCGCCGACAAAAACGGCCAGGAATTCGGCCACCCGGTCCGGCGCTGCCAGGAATACAATACCGATGACCATTAAAAGAATGCCCAGCACCAAACTGAATGGTTTTACCCTGTGGTATACGTACACCGGATCATCTCCCTGTTCTAGATTGAGCGCTATAACGGGCGCCAGCCCGGGAAAGTGGATAATTTCCCGTCTCCTTTAATCGTAATAAGGCGCTTTAAGCGCAAAACGGAATTCTTATCCTGGGAATATCATACTATATTTTGCGGCGGATGAAAACGAAGGCAGAAAAGTGAGGGGCGGAAAGCAGTTTCCGCCCCTGCTGGGCGCCCTCTTCATAAGAAATTGCGGGCGCCGGTATAGCTCCGGTTATTACTGGGCCATCAGTTCGGCAGATTCCACGGTATTGTAAAGCAGCATCGTTACTGTCATCGGTCCTACGCCGCCCGGTACCGGTGTAATATGGGACGCTTTTTCAGAAATCGGATCATAATCCACGTCTCCCACCAGCCGGAAGCCTTTTTTCTTGGAAGGATCATCAATCCGGTTTACCCCGACGTCGATAACAACGGCGCCGTCTTTAACCATGTCGGCGGTAATGGCCTGCGGTTTGCCCATGGCCGCCACCAGGATATCGGCCTGCTTGGTGTACTGAGCCGCATCCTTTGTTCCGGTATGGACTACCGTTACTGTAGCGTTGGCGCCTTCTTTTTTCTGCATGAGCATTGCCGCCAGCGGTTTTCCGACGATGTTGCTCCTGCCGCAAATGACTACATGCTTTCCGGCGGGGTCATTGCCGGAACGCATCAGCAGCTGCTGGGCGCCGTGGGCGGTGCAGGGGAGGGGGCATTTTTCTCCCCTGAGCAGCAGACCCTGGTTGACTGGATGGAAGCCATCAACGTCTTTTTCAGGGGCAATGGCGTTAACCACCTTTTCTTCGTCGATATGCTTGGGCAGGGGGAGCTGAACCAGGATTCCGCTGAACTTCTTGTCGTTATTCATCTTTTCGATCAGGTTCAGCACTTCTTCTTCCGAAGCGTCAGCCGGGAGGCGGATAGTTTCTTCATGGATGCCGATTTCCTCGCAGCCTTTGGCCTTGCTGGTAACGTAGGAAACAGAGGCCGGATCTTCTCCGACCAGGATTACACCCAGGCCCGGGTGGATATCCTTTCCTTTTAAATCTTCAACCTTCTTTTTTAATTCTTGCCTGATTTCACTTGCTACTTCCTTACCTGAGATTACTTGCGCTGGCATAAACAAACCTCCTTTGATATTATGTGAAACTAAGGATAGCTGCCGGGATGCATCGATCCGGCTGTTATATTTACCATAATCCTGCCTTAAGGATCGATGGTCTCCCTCATAAATCAAATCTTTACCTATTATAGTATTATCCATAAGTGTTCGATTTCCTATTTATATTTATAAGTTTTTTTCTTTTAATATTTTATTCTACAGCAGCAGTAAAAAATATGGTATATTATTTATGGTAAATAAAAGGGGAGAGTGGGCCCTGAGTCTTGCCGTTGCAACAGCATGCCCCCAATAGAATATAATTAAAGGAATCAATTCTGGTCAATCAGGAAGGAGGATATAAGGCAGTGAATACCTTAATTGCTTTTTTTGCTATAGGGTTGATTTTTGTTTCGTTAGTTATTGCTTTTAGATACTACAACCACAAGATGATGACCGAGCGGGTTTGTTCCAAGAACCCCGACAGTGAATACTGCCGGAGATATTATCAAAACAAACTTGATAAAACAGAAGATGAATACGAGCAGTGCGAAGTGGTTTATGGAAAGACGCCCCAGGGGGGAGTTAAAACCGCTATTTGCTATGTGGATAATAGCAACCGGATTGTTAAGAAAAAGCAGGCCAGTAAAGTCCTGATCAGGGAACTGGACGAGAAAAATAAACCGGTTTATGAAACCTGGACTTCGCTGGAAGAAGCGGAAGCAAAAAAAATATAACCTGGCCGGAGTATTTTCCGTCCGCCAGGGCAGGGTATAAAGCGGGGGCTTAACAGCCCCCGCTTAAATTTCTGGCGCATTTATTTTTATAGGTGCTCTTCCATGATTTCTGTTATATCAAGGGGGTTTATTTCTGAGGTCGTTACCGGTTTGTCTTCCCCGCCCAGGACGGCTTCCCTGAAGACAGGGCGCGGTTCGGGGTCTTCGTAAAATATGCCGGTAGGGATCCTGTCGCCCCATTCTAAAGCCACCCTGAAAGCTTCTTTTAAGTCGGAAGGATCATGGCCGGCTTCATTAATATCGTAAACCCTTTCCTTAAACCACTTAAAGGTGTTGACCTTGTTAAAGCTCGGGCACTGCTGGAGAATGTCGATAAAAGCAAAGCCGGGTTTTTGGATCGCTTTTTCCAGGATTGCCCTTAGCTGTTCTTTATCTCCGGCAAAAGAGCGGGCGACAAAGCTTGCCTTTAAACCCAGGAGCAGGGTGATCGGGTTCAGCCCTTCCAGGGGATTGCCCTGCGGGGTGGTCGGGGTCTTGATCGATTTTGTGCTGGTTGGGGAGGCCTGCCCCTTGGTCAGGCCGTAGATCATATTATTATGGACCATGTAGGTAACATCAATATTACGCCTGGCGGCATGGATCAGGTGGTTGCCCCCTTCAGCATAGCCGTCTCCGTCCCCGCCGATGGCCAGGACTTTCAAACGGTTATTAACCAGTCCGGCCCCGGTAGCCACAGGCAGCAGGCGGCCGTGCAGGACATGGAGAGTGTTGGCCTTCATATGCTGTCCCATTTTCCCGGCCTGGCCGATTCCGGCCACAATTAGGACCTGGTGCGGTGAAAGGCCCAGGCCGGCCAGGGTCCTTTTCAGGGTGTCCATAATAGCGAAGTTTCCGCAGCCAGGACACCAGGTTATTTCCCGGTCCAGGTTATATTCCTTGGGCTCTACTGCCACGGGAAAACACCTCCGTTTTCAATCTGGTTGAGAACGTATGTTGCATTCATAGGACGCCCGTCATATTTCAGCACAGCCAAATCAGGCTGCCTGCCGGTTTCCAGCCGGAGCAGGCGGCCCAGCTGGCCGGTAGAATTCATTTCTACCGAAATAACCCTTTCAGCTTTTCCAGTTAGCGCCATGGCCTCCTTGGCCGGGAAGGGCCACAGCTGGGGAAAAGAAACTACCTGCCATTTTTCCCCCTGCCGGTTTGCCCTGTCCACAGCTTCCCGGCAGGCGCCATACGAGGAGCCCCAGGTTAACAGTATAGTGTCCGGGTTGTTCGCTCCGTAGCTGTCGGGCGCCTTTACCTCTTTGGCCAGGGCTTTATGTTTGCGCATTCTTTTATCCTGCATCCTGGTCCTGATCTCCGGATCTTCGGTCGAGTAACCGTTTTCGTTGTGTTCATTGCCGGGAACCATTACGCATTTTTCGCCCTGGCCCATGAATGCCCGTGGCGATATTCCCGACTCTGTGATTGTATAGCGGTTGTAGGTTTCCATTTGGGACAATTCATTGTCAGTAATAACCTGCCCCCGGTCGATAACCACTTTATTTAATTTGAAGGGTTCCACCGTGTAATAAGCATCGGCAAGATGCTGATCGCTCATGACGAAAACGGGAACCTGGTACCTTTCGGCAATATTGAAAGCATCTGCTGCCGTCCAAAACGCTTCTTCAGCCGTTCGGGGGGCGAAGATAGCCCTGGGAAATTCACCGCTTCCGGCATGCAGGGCAAATAAAAGGTCTCCCTGCTCGGTGCGGGTGGCCATTCCTGTAGCCGGTCCGGGCCGCTGGCCCAGGACAATTACAAGCGGGGTTTCATTCATTCCGGCCAGTGAAAGTCCTTCCACCATCAGCGAAAAGCCTCCCCCGGAGGTGGCTACCATGGCCCTGGCTCCGGCATTGGCCGCCCCGATGGACATATTGATGGCGGCAATTTCATCTTCCGCCTGTTCATAGGCCAGAGGCAGACGCCTGGTCTGCCGGGCCATGTACTGCATCACTCCGCTGGCCGGGGTCATGGGGTAGGAACTGATGAACCGGCAGCCGGCCGCAAGCGATCCCAGGGCCAGGGCCTCGTTGCCGGTTAAAACCAGGCTTTTTTTGTCGCTGGTTTTTTGCAGCCGGCATTTGCAGCTTCCGGTAAAATTGTCTCTGGCATAATCGGCGCCGGCCCGGGCCGCTTTAAGATTGGCTTCGGCAACAGCGCTGCCTTTTTTTTGAAACAAGCGGCCCAGGGTTTGTTCCAGGATTGCCTGGTCCCCGTCCATAACCTGCCAGGCCGCGCCGGCTGCCACCGAGTTGCCCATTACCTCTTTGCCGCCGTGCTCTTTGCCCAGCGCCGCCATGGGCAGGGGCAGGGCGTTATCGCCGGGGGTTTCCACCTCCAGGGCTTTGTCATAAATGATAACCCCGCCCGGGTTAAGTTCGCCGGCATGTAAATCAAGGGAGGCTTTATCCAGCGCCACCAGCACTTCCAGGTTGTCGCTGAATGTATAAACCGGGTAAGTGGCGGTCCGCACCTGGTAAAAATTGTGGCCGCCGCGCACCCGCGAATAATAGTCCTGGTAGGCGAACAAGTGCAATCCCTGGTCGGCAAAAGAGCGGGAAAGGATCGAAGCAATCGTATTGATACCCTGTCCGGCTTCTCCGCCTACTTTTACTGAGTAATCGTGATCAGCCAATTGATCTGTTCCTCCTTTCAAAGTATTAACTGGAAAACGGCAGTATCTTGATTAAGATTATAACATTATTTGTTATGGAGATGGCCAGTACAGTCAAATGATCATTAAACTATGCTTCGTAAAAAGATTTATATTTGCTTATCCAACAAACATTTCTATGGCGTGCATAATCTATGGCTTGCATAAAAAAGCCCGGGATTTCTTCAATGAAAGAAGCAGGGCCCGGGCATTTTTAAATACTCTTTGAGTCTGTTTAATCGCTTAACTCAGAGACCATGATTTCTGATTTTAAATTCAAAACAGGGCGAACACCGTAGTCGCCGCCGCTGGCGAGGTTAACAATAGGTCAATCGGCATCTGAGGATGAATTTGTTCCGCTAATATCCTCACCGTCTTCCCATACCCCCTCATGGATAATGTTGCCATCACTATCATATACGGTACCCTGGCCGTGTCTTAAATCCGCCTTCCAACCACCCTCATGGACTCTTCCGTCTTCATAGGTATATCTACCCTGCCCGTGACGCAGGTTTTCCTGCCACTCACCCTCATATACTGACCCGTCTGCATAAGTATGTATTCCCTGCCCGTGACGCTGCATTTCATGCCATTCACCTTCATAGCGATTGCCATTGTAATAATAAGTACCCTGGCCGTGCCTTAAATCTGCTTTTAGTTCACCTTCATAGTCAAAATCGTGTAAATATGAATAATAATTACCCCATCCTTCAGGAAGTCCATCGCTGATTTCTCCTTCATAAAAAATTCCGTTAGAGTCAAAAAACACAATATAGTCAGTTGCTTTTCCCTGTTCATCCCAGGTGCCTATGGCTTTGGTGCCATCAGTATAATAACGTTTACCTTCCCCGTATGCTAAATCATTTCTGTATTCCCCGGTAAAATATTCCTCGTATTCATTGCCATTAATAGTCCAGAGTCCTTCTTCAGTCAGGTATCCTTCTTCAAAGATTCCCTTATATACCGCGCCGCTTTCATAAACCCACTTGCCCTCACCGCTCATCAGCCCAGCCTCCCAGCTGCCGGTAAAACTCATGCCCTCAGGAAAAGTCATGGTTCCAAAACCGGTAATGGCATTTCCGCTGAATTCGCCCTCGTAAGTCCGGCCATCAGGCCAGGTATAAAGTCCTTCACCTTCTTTGTAGCCATCCTGGTAGCTGCCGGTGTAGCTGGTGCCATCTGCCCAGGTTTCCGTTCCCTGACCATGCTTTTTGCCATGGTGCCATTCTCCCTCATAACGATCTCCATCTGCCCAGGTTTCTATGCCATAACCGTGGGATTCACCCTGGTAATATTCGCCTTCATATTTAAAAAAACCAGGCACATCAAAAACTCCATAGCCGTGGAATTCACCTTCGGAAAAACCACCTTCGTAAGAACCAAGTCCATAATACTCAAAGTAACCTTCGCCGTGAGGCAGATCATTCTTGATCTCCCCTTCATAGATTCCCTCATCAGATTCAAAGGTTTCTATAGTTGTTCTCTCTCCAGCTGTTTCTTCACAACCTAATAACATCGGTATCAATAAAAAAACCAGGCTGGCAATAATCAAGACCCTGAACATAAATCCCGCCCCCATTACTAATATATTTAATTGTTAATAATAAACTTAAAGCCCTACATCAAATTTAAGTTTTTGCTTGCCAGTATTGATGATTGCTTAGCGCTTATGCTGTTTTACTTTCCAAGCCAAGGAGGTCGATCAGGTCGAATACCAGGCATACTTCTTCAAGGTAGTATGTTACGGCAGTGGTAAAAGCGCCCGCATCATGAACAGATTGAGTGCCGGTATGGAGTTGATCTGTTTTAATCGACAGCAGGAGCTGTTCATTACTGAAGGCTAATTCCAGTGCTTTGGAACCGACGTGATCGACTAAGGCCATTATTTTTTCCACCCTCTGGGGTGAAAGCAGTTTTCGAGCTTCTTCCTCGTCGGTGGTGTGGATCATGTAAGTGTTGTCAAGACCGAAATGGCCGAGATCGATCTTTTTGCCGTGAAAGACACCTTTAAAAAAGTTTTTAAACACACCTGAATCGCTGCTTATCAAGGTTTTGCCTTTAAAAGGATGAGGATAATTTAAAGATACCAGGATTCCGTCATATACATTTTCTGTAAAACTGTGACTATCTTTACCGCTTCCCGTACGAGTGGTTTTTGTTAAACTGCATTCAGCGAGGTTAAAATCAATCCCTTTGTAAGATCCATATAGATGGTCATTTAATCTCTTACTGTCGTGACCCGGCAGCAGGCCCGCATTTTTAAACAGGTTAAAGGGGAAATTTTCGGCTTTCGCATTATAATTAATTTTTAGATAGGAGCAGATTTCATTCATGAGAAAGTTCTTGGCTTCACTTTTTACCTTACTTATAGGTCTGGTGGCGAAAATATAAGCCAAAAAGCCGTATATAAGAACAATAAGAATTAGCAAATTAAAGTTTTCCTGGTGTAAGTTTAGACCCAGAACATAGTAAATAATAGCGAATACAATAAATAATCCCAGGGCTAAAATGGCATTCCTTGTAACCTTACTCATTGTTTTTTCCAGTTGCTCTTCCAGTTCCAATAGAGTAGGATACATTTTCTGCTCGTAGTAATCCTGGAAACCTTCCAGTTCCGGCCTGGAGCAATTTAGTTTAATTCTTAAATCAGCTTCCATATGGATACCCTCCTTATATTGCGGTTTAGTAAGATATCAGTGTTCAAAACGTCCCTCGAAGATGGTTTCAAATAACAATTAGACATAGCGCTCCTACTAAAAACATCTTTTTTTTGATCGTCTTAACATCTATCCCGCCTCCTTGTCCCGCCTCCTAAGGATAGCTAATAATTATAGTTGTTTTTCCATGATGGCTGGATTATCAAATTAACCCAAAATGCAGATTTTAAACTAATCTTTGTCAGTTAATATACCGTTGGTCCAGGTACCGCTGACTGACCTGCCGTCGGGATGAGTCATGGTCCCCTTGCCATGCCCGACGCCGTTTTTAAATTGACCGGTGTATTTTTCACCACCGGCAAAAGTCATTATCCCGTAACCTTCTATAATGCCGTGTCGAAATTCACCCGAATATTTTTTTCCGCCTGGATGCGTCATAGTGCCGTCTCCGTGCGCTTTTCCCCTTAAAAAACTGCCTACATATTTTTCTCCGCCGGCAAAGGTCATCGTTCCGTAACCGGTTATTTCCCCGTATTTAAAATCACCAATATAATTCCGTCCATCAGGGTGTCTCCACCGGCCTTGACCGTGTGGTTCTTCATTTAATAAGGGCCCGGTGTATTTTCCCCCTGCCCATGATATGTTTTCCCCTTCAATGAATCCGGGTTCTTCCGCTGCTTCGTGACAGTCGTTTATAGCATCTGACCCTGGTGAAGCAGCATTGGTGGTATCAGCTTGCGGGCTTTCTTGACCGTTTGCATCTGTGGCATCTTTTTCAGTTTTTACAGGTTTTTCTTCATTCCCGTTATTGTTGAGGTCGGGATCTTCCTGGTCTGGACCCTGCTCGGGAGCTGCTTCATTTTCTTCGAATACCGTGTTATAAGAAAAGTCAACCCTGGGCTGTTCTTCTGGATCGTTACTATCTCTGTTGAAGTATAAAAATAATGAAGTAGCGCTTAAAGAGAAAAGAAAAATAACAGCCATGATTAGAGCAATACGGGAAGACGTTAAGCTGCTGAGCAAGGTTTTGTTTGCCTGAACCGGAGCAGAATAATCGCTTGTTGGTGGCCAGTCCCGGTAAACCAACCCGGGAATCTGCGCCGCCTCTTTCCATTCCAAGCCGGTATTATGCCAAACCAGATCAGCAGCATCAATAACACCTGAATTAACCATTTCAATTAATTGATCCCAGGTGAAAGGACCGTCCACTTGTAAGTTTTTATAAACATACCACTGGCTATCCATTTCTGCAGGCCTCCCCGGGCTCACAATACTCGCTGACACTGCAGCGATAGCATGGATAGAATGAACCCTTGTAAATAAAATATATCTCTATAATGCTAATCAGGCATGATCATTGCATTTAACCCGAACCTCTCCATTCAAATATTAATCGGCCAATTCACCTCTAACCCAGGTTCCGCTTACTCTCCGGCCGTCCGGATGGTGCATTACGCCTTCTCCGTGGGCGATACCGTTTACTAGATTGCCAACGTATCTTTCCCCTCCCGGGAAGATTAAGGTGCCGTAACCGGTGACGTTTCCGTCAGTAAATTGGCCCTCATAATGACGGCCGCTGGGGTGGCTCCAGGTGCCCTGACCGTGGGGTAACCCGTC
>SL_8KL_010_SEDDRAFT_10001016_pt1 | contig 24291 bp, 21 predicted proteins | sample SodLakKL_010_SED_4_FD_11160 | JGI IMG/M metagenome (IMG submission 11160) | reverse complement strand
ACGAGACGTTCGTCAACGGCGCAATCTTGGAACTTCTGAAAGACGGTTCGGTGCTTGAAAGCGAAAGCGTGGAAGACGGCGACACGGTTGTCTTTGAGAACCTTTCTGCCAATACCGAATACAAGCTTCGCTTGAAAACGTCTATCGACCTCAACGACGGCGAGGGAACCTCCGATGCCATTTTGGAAGAAACCGATCAAACCACCATCGACGGACTCCCGGAAACTTCCATCGAGGAAGTGGAGATCGCGAAAGAGTCCATCACCTTTGACGCCGCGTTTGAAAACGTCTTCGGAAGCGTCGATGAGGACTCGTTGAAACTCGTCCTCTACGACCGCGACGACGAAATCATCGCCGAACGCTCCTTTGCGGATGGTTACTACTACATCTTAAGCGACCTCTATTCCGAACAAGACTACACAATCCGGATTTATGGCGATGTGGATTTTGCGGACGGCGAAGGCGTGCAAGAAGAATATCTCTTGCACGAAGAAACGTTCCAAACGCTCGCCTACGCATTCCCCATACCCGAGATGAGCAAACCCTATATCGACGCCGGACTCATCACCGTCGATCTTGGCTCCATCGACGATGAAGACGAGATTTACACCGAAGACGACATGCGTCTTGTGCTTTACGAAATCGTCGATGGCGAAGCGAACGAACTCGAATCCATCGCCGTTGACCTCGACGAATTGTCCGACACTTTCGCCTTTGCGGAAGCTTACGATGAAGAGAAAACCTATCGCGTCACTTTGGAGGCCTCTTACGACATCAATCATCCCGAAGGCCTTTACGAAGACAAAGTGCTCGATTCAATCACTTTCACCGGCATATCGCATAAAGAATGATGTTCAAGGCGCCCGCAACTTTGCGGGCGCCTTTTTTCACGAAGGAGTGTCCATGTGTTACCATAAAAAGTGAGGAGGGATTTCCATGAAAGAACTGTTTGAAAAGCAACAACGATTTTTCGCAACGCGAAAGACGTATCCCTACGAATTTCGGAAACGGCAACTTGTCAAACTGAAAACCATGATTGTCGACAACGAAGAGGCCATCAAAGAAGCGCTCAAAAAAGATTTGAACAAATCGTCGTTCGAGGCGTACACAACGGAGATTGGGTTTGTGCTGTATTCGTTGCGCAAGACTATGAAAAAACTCAAAAAGTGGATGAAAACGAAAAAAGTGAAGACCCCTGTGTTCCATACCTTCACCAAAAGTTACGTGCGACAAGAACCCAAAGGCACCGTCTTGATTATCGGACCCTACAACTATCCGTTTCAGCTGATGATCGATCCCTTGATCGGGGCCATCGCGGCCGGCAACACCGCCGTATTGAAACCGAGCGAATTTCCTTCCCACACAGAAAAGCTCATCCAAAAACTGATCAACGAGACGTTTTCGGAAGAATACGTGCACGTGGTGACCGGTGAAAAAGAAACGACGCAGGCGTTGCTTGAACAGCCTTTCGACCATGTTTTCTTCACAGGCTCTCCGCGGGTCGGACAGATTGTCTACGAAGCGGCCAGCAAGAACCTTTCGCCCGTGACGCTCGAACTCGGCGGAAAAAGCCCCGCCATCATCGCCGAAGACGCCAATTTGGACGTAGCGGCACGCCGCATCGCTTTCGGCAAATTTTTAAACGCCGGGCAAACGTGCATCGCCCCCGATTACCTCTATGTCGACGAACGCGTGAAAGACCGTTTTTTAGAAGCGTTGAAAACCACCATCGACAAGTTCTACCGCGAAGAGAAAGACGCGTTCCCAAGAATCATCAACGACCGCCATTTTGAACGCATCAAAAACCTCATCGAACCCTCAAAGGTCATCAAAGGCAATCACACAAACAAAAAAGAGCGTTACATCTCGCCCACCATCATGGACGGCGTTACTTTTAAAGACCCGATCATGCAAGAAGAAATTTTTGGACCCGTTTTGCCCGTCTTGACGTTTAAAACGCTCGAGGAAGCGCGCAAAGAACTTGAAACAAAAGACCAACCTCTTGCGCTGTATGTGTTCTCTTCCGACAAAACGACGCAAGAATATTTCATGCACAACCTGTCCTTTGGCGGCGGCGCGATCAACGACACGATTACGCATGTGGCGAACCCTTATTTGCCGTTTGGCGGCGTGGGCAAAAGCGGCATCGGCACCTACCACGGCAAACATTCTTTCGACACGTTCTCGCACGTCAAGTCTTATATGAAAAAGTCGACGCGCCTTGACCCGAAACTGCCGTATCCGCCTTTTAAAAACAAGGAGAAGCTTGTCAGAAAACTGATGCGTTAAGCAAAAGACGAACGATTTTCCTTCTTTGCCGGCTTGGATTTCGCAAAGAAATCGATTTCCCCCTTTTGGAATTGGCAACGCATGGTATAATGAAGATAACTTGGACTTGACATAACGGTGAAGGAGGAATCCGTGTGCTTGAAAACAATAAGGATTATCAAGCGATTGTGGATTTGACGCAAACGATAGAGGAAGCTGAAGATTTGCGGAAAGAAATTGCCGATTTGACCGAAAAAAAACGCAAATGGGAAAGCGTCACGTTCGATTCAAAACACAAGTTCTTCCCCTATGGACAAATTCTTAGACTCCTTGAGAGCGAAGCGTACAAACAGACGTTTTCGAAGAAGTTCGTGCATGCGGCTTACACCGTCTTGACGTACGCCGTTCTTTTCGCCCTGCCCATAGGGGTCGTTTATTTGTTGGATGCGTTGGGCGTTTACGCATACGATCCTTTCTTCACGGAAGTTTCGCACTGGATAGGGCTTGGCGTTTTCTACGTCCTTTTGATTGTGGTAACGGGGCTTACCGCAAAGAAACTGTTTTTGCGCATCGGCGAGGGCATCGACAAAAGACGCTACAACCGTTTGTTTAAAAAACGCAAACAAAACGTCGCCGACGCGCTCGACAAAAGCCGCGCGATGATCAAAGAGTACAAAAACGACTTTTTGGAAAAGGCGCAAGAAGCCGGGGAAACGATCGAAAACAAGACGAAAAAGCTCGACAAGCTTCAAGAAAAAATCTTGCAAAACGCCCAAATCCCCACCAAGTACGTCGAACACATAAGCGCCATCCGTGAATATTTCGAAGACCATCGGGCCGAAACCACGAAAGAAGCCATCAACCTTTTCGCCTTTGAATCGGCGCAAGAGGCTCATCATCAAAAGCTTATCGAAACGCTTGAAAAACAAAACCAAACCCTTAGCGAGATGAGCGAGGATTTCGACAAGATGAGCACCCTGCAAAGACGTTTGGCCGACAAACAGGCAAAAGAAGAACGGGAGAGAATCCGTGAAGAAGAAATGAAACGCAAACGAGAAAGTTTTGAAAAAGAAGAAGAACGGCGTAAGCGCAAAGACAAGAAAGAACAAAAGAAGCGCCGCAAGGAACTCAAAGACAAATACAAGTGATCTCTGCGGCGCGCCGGCTCATAAACAAAACAAGGAATGTCCGACCCTCGGGGCGGACATTCCTTTTTTCGCGAACAGTGTAAAAAACCGCATCCTTCATCGGGTGCGGTTTGTCTGGCTTGTCTCACGAATCATTCGGATAAGACGGTGACTTCGAAATCTCTTGAATCCTCAAACTCATTGATGGCCACGGTTGCCGTGAGCGTTACCGTGACGTCTTCGTCTTCAGGTTGGTTCACGGTGCCATCGGTGGCGATTACGTCCGGATTGTCCGAATCCCACATTACGGGTTCGGCTTCGCTAGTCGTTGGCAAATCCAAATCGGAATCGGTTTCTTCCGGCAAGTCGATGGCGTTGAGCGCATCCTCGATACGGTTCATCGGATCGTCGTAAACGTCGGCCGGATCGGCGCATGCGGCGATTGAAATCGTTAAGGCGAACACAATCATCAACATGATTTTTCTCATGGTTCCTCCTCCTTGTCCTCGTGCATATGTCTTACATCTTAATCGTAACATGTTTTTTTTCAACAGCGCAATAGAGGCGGTGAAAATTCGTTAATCTGATATGTTTTTCAAAATTTCAATGAGAATGGTTTCATCGGAAAAGGATTCCCAGTCGAGGCGGTAATCGACGTCGACTCCATCTTCCAAACTTACGTAATCGCTGTCGGTGAGAACGCTGACGCCGCTCATCATAAGAACGCTTCCCGAAGGGGTGATGTTGACCTTGATACTCGCCGCGCCTCCGCGGGAAGGCTCGCCGATAATCGGAAAGTTCATTTCCCTGGCGATCGCAAGCATGTGGTTGCCGGCGCTAAAGGTTAAGGAAGAGGAAAGAAAGGCGAATTCGAAATCGAACGGTTCACGGTCGTTTTCAATGGTGCGGGTGGTTTGGTGGTTGTCAAAGGTGTTTGCCCTGTGCGTTTGAATCGGTTCTTCGCTCATATAGCCGAACAGCTGCATCATCGGACCGACGATACCGCCACGGTTGCAGGAGAGGTCGACGAGGACGACTTCGGTTTCGCTTTGGCTCTTCAAAATTTCTAGGTGGCTTTCGAACCGTTTTGGCGTCGTGGCGTCGAAGGAGTCGATGACGATTTTTGCGACGCCGTCTCCGAGGTAGGTGCGCTCATCTCTTTGGCAATAGCTTTGCATATCGTTTCGTCTTGAAAGGTAGTCGCGGGTTTCGCTTCCTAAATCGTCATGATGAAGCGGAACGCTTAGGTCGCGGGAATACATCCCGCTCATAAGGTGCGAGGTGTGGAGGTCGTCTAGTGAGTAGGCGAGTTGGCTGACGGCTTTATAATGGCTTTCGATGTCGCTTAAGATGTCGTCTTCAAACATGGAGAAAAGCCCGGCGTAACTTTCGACGTCTTTTAGGCCGTAAAAATGGTCGAAGGAAAAAAGCAAGTAGTCGTACGTGGCTTCCTTGATTTCTTTGGGCATCCGCGAATAATTCAGGGTGGAATCGTTTAACACTGTTTGGATGTCGTCTTCGCGAATTTGATAGGTGTCGACGCCGAAGAGTTCGTCGCCGTTATAATAGACGTCGTACATGTTGCCGGTGAACATCAAATTCGCCAAATGCAGGGGGATGAGAAAATCCTGGTCAAGTTTGCGCAACGTGAAATTGTAAGCGCCGAAATCGAGCGTTTGCGAAGTCGGGGTGTTCTCTTCAAAATCGATTACTTGCAGCCCTTCTCCGAAATCGGTGGCCGTATCGACGGCGAACGCGCTGAAAAAAGCGTGGCGGTTGAGTGTTGCCGTATCGGTTTCGGCGTCTAACGTCAAAACGTATTCACGCGTTCCATACGCTTCGCTTTCTTCGGTATAAGAGATTTCAAAGGAAGCGCCGGCGTCTTTAAACGACAGTTTCTCATAATGGATGGCGCCGTCGATCAAAGCGAAAAAGCTTTGCGCATCGACATAGGGCAACCGTCCCTCGGGGTAGTGCACGGTAAAGTCTTTGTCTTCGACATCGTATTCGTTGGAGAGGTTTGTGAAAGAAAGGGTGCGTTCTTCGGGGTGCCGGCAGCCGGCAGCTATCAGCAAAACAAGCCCGACAAGAGCGAGCGCAAGCGTCTTTTTCATGAAACCACCTTTCTTTCTTCAAGCAGGATGTGGTATGCTGGATATGTGAATTATAGCATGCCAAGAGACAAAACACCAAGGAGATGAACGTCTGTGGAGTATGACAAAGCCAAAAAGTTTTGGGACGCCCGGTTCCAAAACATGCCCAAAGCTCCGCCCAAACAAGCCGCTTTCGGCATTGAACCTTTAGACAACGCCCTAGACTGGGTTGCAAGCGAAGACGGCCTTGCCGTGCTCGATTTCGGATGCGGCCCGGCGACCGCGCTTTGCGTGATCGCCAAAAAGCGCACCGGGCGCTTTGTCGGCGTCGATTTAAGCGAAGAAGCCGTCGCTCTAGCAAAGGAGCGCTTTATGGCGGCGGGCATTGAATCGGCCGAATTTTACGCCGGGTCTCTTGAAACGCTTCGAACGTTTCAAGAAAGTTCGTTCGATGCATTTTTGCTGATGAATGTGCTGGACAATTTGAAAAAAGAGGACGCAATCGCGCTTTTAAAGGAAACGACAAGACTTGTGAAACCAACCGGGAAGGCTCTTGTGAAAGTAACGCCCTTTCTCGATGAGGCCACACTTCGCGGCGAAGGTTTGACGAAAACGAAAGACGATTTTTATGAAGACGAGGCCGGCCTCTACCTTTTGAACTTAAGCGATGAAACGTGGAAGACGCTTTTCGAGGACGCAGGTTTCAAAGTGGAGGCGATGCAATCGTTAAAGAAAGAAGGAGGATTCAACCGCCTTGTTCGATTGACGCAAAAAAAGCCCTGAAATCAGGGCTTATTTTTCATAATGGTCTTCTTTGCGGGGTTTTCGGATGGATAGCGCCATGACGAAGGCTCCGACGGTCAACGCCATCATGATAAAGATGGTTTCGTTGTAGCCGCCGGTCAGATCGTAGTTGAGGCCGAGAGGCAAAGGGCCCAACGCGGTGCCAAGAACCATGAACACGGTCGCCGCTCCGCGTATCGCGCCAAGATGTTTTCGCCCGAAATACGTCGGCCAAAGCGTGTTGAGCGTCACCTGCTGGATGGCGACGGCCATTCCGTAAAAGAGGATGAACCCTGTCGCGCTTATTGCGCTTTGGACAAAAAAGGCCAACCAGACCATCGAGAGAAAAATCATGGTTTGCGTGAGAAGAAAAATGTATTTCGGCTTGTAGCGATCGATCAAAATTCTGGCCACCAAAGGCATGATGAAAGCGGGTAGCGCAATCAGACCGATGATGAAGGACGCCGCTTGCGGGGAGACACCGCGTAAAGACATCATGGAGAAAAAATGAAAGGTGACGCCGGTTGTGAACATCGGAACGATGATGCTCATCAGCCCGACAAACCAGAATTCTTTGGTATGAAGCGCTTCTTGAAGGGTGAAACTTTCTTTGTTGATGGCGTCGAGTTCGGCTTTGAGTTCTTCTTCGGTGCCGTTTCCTTCGTTTTCCACGGTGATGCCTGCGTCCTCTGGACGGTTGATGACGGTAAAAAAGGCGGTTGGAATAAACACCAAAAGCAAACCGAGGCCCCAAAAACGCCAGGCGTTTTCCCAGCCGACTTGGCCAATGAGCCAGTAATTGAAAGCGGGCACGCTCAGTGTGGCGATCAAAGCGCCATACGTTTCTAAGCTTAAAGCAAACGCGCGACGTTTTTTGAACCATTGCGGCACGAGGCTGTGGGGAATCAAAGTCATGGAACCCTGTCCGAAATAACGCAAGAAGAAAAAGCCGACAAATATCATGCCGATGTTGAACACGAAGCTTTTGTAAAACGTGGTGATTGCGAGAAGCAATCCCACAACCATGATCATAATCCGCTGTCCGAATTTGTCGGTGAGCTTGCCCATCACCACAAGCAAACTTCCGCTAATCAACGTGGCGATGGAATACCCTAGGGATATGAGCGAGGAAGAATAATCGAAAATTTCGGAATAACTGTCGATAAATACGCTTATGGAGTAAGTTTGTCCGGGGGCGGAAAAAAACAGGGAAAAGGCGCTGACAAAAACGATGACCCAGCCGTAATAAAATTTTTGGTTGATTTTTTTCGCGAATGTTTTCATTGCGTTCACTCCTGTTGAAAAGACCGAAACAACATTATAGCAAATTTTCTTCGCCGGTTAAAGGGGTGTAAGGCGAAGTTTTCNTTCNNCGNCTTTTCAAATTCCATAGCTTACGATACAATGGCAGTAACACGACAAAGGAGCGCTTGCAATGAAAATGGTCTCATGGAACGTAAACGGTCTTCGCGCCGCAATGAAAAAAGGCTTCATGGATGTTTTTCAAGAGTTTGACGCCGACATATTTGCGGTGCAAGAGACGAAAATGCAGAAACACCAGAAAGATTTTTCCTTTCCTGGCTATTATGAGTATTGGAACGACGCCGAGAAGAAAGGGTATTCGGGAACGCTTGTGCTTACCAAGTACGAACCGCTTGCCGTCACTTACGGCATTGATGGCCACGGCTACAACGACGAAGGGCGCATCATCACCCTCGAATACGAAAACTTCTATTACGTGACGGCGTATGTGCCCAATTCGCAACACGAACTCAAAAGACTTACTTACCGTATGGCTTTTGAGGATCGTTTCCGCGCATACCTTGCAAAGCTCGACCAAAGAAAACCGGTTGTCCTTTGTGGAGATTTGAACGTCGCGCACGAGGAAATCGATCTCAAAAATCCTAAAAACAACCGGAGAAACGCCGGCTTTACCGATGAAGAAAGGGATAAGCTCACCGCTCTTTTGCGTTCGGGGTTCACCGATACGTTTCGGACCCTTCATCCGGACACCGTCAAATATTCATGGTGGAGTTACCGCTTCAACGCCCGCAAAAACAACGCCGGATGGCGCATCGACTATTTCGTCGTCTCAAAGAGAATCTTCAATTCAGTGAGAAAAAGCGAAATCCATACGGAAATCATGGGGAGCGACCACTGCCCAATCAGTATGGACATTGAATCTCTTCAGCCATAGAGGTGAGCGCTATGAAGATTCGCTTTGCAAAAAAGCGTGACATCCGCGATTTAGGGAAATTGCACCATCAATGTTGGATGGAAACCTACGACAGCTTGCTCAAGCCGGATTATTTGCGCAAGCTTTCTGTGGAAAAAAGCATCGCCATGATGGAGGCGGTGCCCCTAAACAATGTGCTGGTGGTCGAGACCGAATCGGGGCTTGTGGGCTTTTCTTGTTTTGATGGAAGCCGCGACGACGATTTTAAGGGCGGCGAAATCATTGCGATGTACTTGTTGCAAAAAGCGCAAGGGTTCGGGTATGGCCGCCGTCTTTTGAACCGGACGGAAGAAGCGCTTGCGAAACGAAACCACAAAGACATCATGCTTTGGGTGCTTGAAACCAACCGCCACGCCATAGGCTTTTACGAAGCGATGGGGTTTGAAAAAGCCGGATTCAAAAAACCGTTTGCGATCGCTTTGGACGATGCCAAGCAACTAAGAATGGTCAAACACATAGAACAAACCTAAAAAGGGTGCTCATTGTGAGAAAAATTGTTTTGACAACGCTCTTTACACTTTTCATCGCAAGCACTTTCGTGCTTGCGTTTTCGGACGCGTCGTATTTTGACCGCCAGATTCCAAAATGGATGGAATCTTCCGGTGTCCCGGGCGCTTCGGTGCTCATCAAGGAAGAAGGAAACGTCGCATACGAAGCGTATTTCGGCTATGCCGACAGAGAAGAGAATCGTCTTGTCGATTCGAACACCGTCTTCCGCGCCGAATCCATCAGCAAAACCGTAACCGCGTTTGCGGTGTTGCATTTGGTCGAACAATACGGCTTGTCGATACACGATGGATTGTACGATCACATGACTTCCTACCGCATGGAAACAAGCGATTACGACGAAGCATCCATCACCATCGCCCACCTTCTTTCTCACACCGCCGGCATCACCGGCAAGACGGATTACAGTCTTCCACCTTATGAGATTCCACCGTTTGAAGAAGTGCTCGACGGCGAACACAACCTCGAACGGACAAAAATGGTGCGCCCCGCCGGCGAACGGTTCGAGTACTCCAATCAGGGCTTCCTCCTCTTGGAGTTGCTTGTTGAGGATGTCAGCGGAAAACGGTTCGCCGATTATGCGAAAGAACATGTCTTAGACCCGCTTGGCATGGAGGATTCGACGTATTCCCATCTCGAGGTAGAAGACCGTTTGATCCGCAGTTACGACCTCGAGGGCGAACCGCTTGAGCGCCATCGCTATCCTTTCAACGCTCCGGGCGGACTTTACACCACGGCTAGCGACATCGCGAAGCTTTATCACGCCTTGGTTAGGCCGGAGGATAATCCGGTCCTCACCGAAGAGTCGGTAGCGGCCATGGTTGCACCACACGCCGAGGCGGCCGGCTTTTACGCGGCGGGTGCGGATAAGGTGGGTCTGGGCGTCTTCCTTGACAAACACGAGGAAGGGTACGCCGTTTTCCACGGCGGCGAAGGCGCGGGTTCGCTTTCGCAGGCGTATGCGTATCTTGAGAGCGGCCGGGTTCTCGTTGTGATGACCAACGGAAAGACCGCTTGGGAGTTTCTTTATACCCTGACGGGCGAATACGCTTCAAGAGTGGGCCTTTCCTTGCCCGCCTCAAGCGCTTTGTACCAAAGGGTTCGCACATTTTCTTCGGTTTTCATCGCGTTTTCGGCCCTTTTTGTCCTTTATAGAGCGCATCGTTTTTCGAAAGTTCTGCGGGCCCCTTCGATTCTTGTCGATCGCCGCGTAAGGGCGCATGTCCAAAAGATATTCGCGCTTCTTATGCTCGTGGGTTGGTTTTATCTCGGGCGCTTGGTGCTTAGGAATCTGGTTCCGATTTTGCAATTCCGGTTGAACGTCGCCTTCATCGCGTTAGCGATCACGCTTTTTTCCGGCAGTTTTTTAAGAGGAAAAAGCGTTGCAAACGACAAATGAACGAACAACAAAAATCTAAAAGGAGCGCTGCGCTCTTTTTTTGTGCAAGGGTGCAGAAAGAAAAAATAACGCTTCTCGCTTTTGGCGTCTCGGTGTACAATGAAGGTAGATAAGAAAGGGTGTGGTTCTGTGAAAATGTTGATTGTCTTCGCCACAAAAACCGGCGTTACCAAAGACGTCGCCCATGCGTTGAAGAAAAAGCTTCAAGGCGACGTTACCGTTGAAGAAATGGGCTATGTCAACGACCGCATGATCGAATTGTACGATTTCATCGTTTTGGGCGCGCCGGTGTATATGGGGCAAGCGCTTGCGAAAATGCGTCGTTTCGTCAAGCTGCACAAGGACGTTCTCCTTGAGAAGCGGCTGGCGTTTTTCTTCGTTGGCGGCGACAAAGACGCCGACATGGATGCGTTGCTTTTAAAAGGCTATGGCCAAACGTTTTTTGAGAAAAGCGAACGCATCGTGCACATGGGCGGCGAATTTCGCTTTGAGAAAATGGGCTTTCTCTCTCGCTTTATCGTCAAAACCGTCGCCAAGTCCAAACGGCGCAAAACCGGGCAAGCCGGATTGCCCGTTTTGGATGCCGAAAGCATGGAAGAACTTGCGATGTTTTTAAACGAAGTGCTTCTTGAGGCAGGCGCACCGGATGCAATCGTAGAGGTTTGATGGTACAATAAAAGAAAAAGACAAGGATGGTTTCATGGACGAGGTGCTCGAAAAACTGCGCAAATTTCGCGACGAACGGGATTGGAAACAGTTTCACACCCCGGAGAAGCTCGCCATCAGCGTCTTGCTTGAGGCGGCGGAGCTTTTGGAGAATTTCCAGTGGGACCACGAGGAAACAAACCCCGAAAACGTCAAAGACGAAATCGCCGACGTGGTGGCGTATTGTCTTCTTATGTGCGACCACTACGAACTTGACATCCGCGAAATCCTTTTGGAGAAAATCGAAAAAAACCAGAAAAAATATCCCGTTTCAAAAGCGCGGGGCACCGCAAAAAAATACACCGATTTGTAGGAGGTTCGTATGTGGATACCGATTGTGATTATCGCACTCGGCATCATCGTGGTCGCAACGCTTATGTTTGTGGGCCGAAGAGAAGGGCAGATTGCCGAGGAGACAAGGCGGCTTGGCGCCTGGTTGTCCGTGCACAAAGAAACCTTGCGTGAATCCGACCGTAAACGTCTTGCCGAAGCCATCGGCAGGGTCGAAAAGAAGATGGAGGTCCGCGATTCCTCGCTTTCGATGTTTGAGAGTTCTTGCGATCGGGCGGAGCTTCACGACGATTACGAAAAAATGATGAGAACCTATCTTGAGGTGTATCGTTCCTCAATCAATGAAAACGCCACCGACGAGGAGGCTTTCGACGCGCTTGAAACGCCTTTTTCCCGCAAGTTTAAAGAAGGGGAGTCCGTCTACGTCCCCAAACTCGATTTGCACGCGTCCGTCCGTTCGGTCAACGACGACGGCACCTATACGGTGTGCGACTTGACCGATCAATGCCACCGGGTCTACGAACACGAACTGATTTGCAAGGAGACCGAAAAACCGTAATTCTTCATGCGTACTGAAATTGAAAAACAAACAGTACATGTTATAATATGTGTAAACAAGCACGAAGCATAGGACCGCTTTCAATGACAGCTCATACAAGCGAATTGCCGAAGATGAGACGATTTGGAGCGGTTTTTGCGTTTCGTGAAAAAAAAGAAGAGGGAGTGTTATCTCATGAAGAAGCTTCTCGGCACGATTGTGCTTGCATTCGGCTTATTTGTGCTTGGAGCTTGCGACCCCACAGAAGAGGCAGAAATTAACGTGACTTCCGATTTGGCGGAAGCCGAACTCAGCGTAGAACCCGATACAGCCTTGGAGATTGGCGAAGAGGCGACGATTACCGCCTCTACGGTTGAGGGCTACGAATTTGTGCACTGGGAAGAAGAAGGAACCGGCGACGTTGTTTCGACCGATTTGAGTTACACCTTCCCGGTGGCGACCGATTTGACCTTGGTCGCGGTTTATGACGAAATTGAGGACGAGGTCGACACCTACGAAATCACCCTGCAAAGCGATCATGGCGACGCCGAATTGAGCGTGACCCCCGAAGGGGAGATTGAAGAAGGCGAGGACGTGACGATTTTTGCTTCGCAAATCGAAGGCTACGTCTTTGACCATTGGCTCAATACCGAGACCGAAGAGATCTTTAGCGAAGAAGCGGAATACACTTTCGCCATCGACGCGGACATGACGCTTGAGGCGGTCTATCTCGATGAATATAGTGCCGCCGCCGATGAAACGATCGAAGACTTCGAAGGCGATTTGAGCCATCTTGAAGAACTTGAGGCGAACTTTGAAGCTTCCGACGCCCACACCATCGAGTGGATGTTCTTGATTGAGGAAGAGGACTTCGACGATCCCGAAATCATCCACACCTACCAAGTAGAATGGATGCAACGCGTCGTTGAAGAAGGCGACACGTTGACAACAGAAACGCAAATGACGTTTACGATGCCCGGCGAGGACCCCATCGATTTCCACATGATTGTCGAAGAGACCGAACACTATTATGAAGTGTATGCGGATGTCGGTTTCTTCGTCGACGAACTCGAAGAGGAAATGGAGATGGACGTCCGCGAGCTCTTGGATTTTGAGGGCGACTACGCCTATATGTTCTTGCCCATCGACGAATCCGAAAATTTCGTGGAAGAATTCGTGGCCATCTTCTTAGCAGAACTTGAAGAAGAAGGCGTCGACCCCGAGGGTCTTGAAGCGGCGCTTGCAGAATTTGAACGTTTCGAGAAGTATATGACGCTTGAATATTACAACGAACACGAACATCTTGAAGTCGAAGCCGAAAAAATCAACGACACCGAAGTCATGACGACAATTATCGTCAACCCTGAGATGATGCAGGACTTGTTTGAGGACGTGTTCAAAGACGTCTATCATGTGCTGTTGCCCTTAGATGGCGAAGACGAACTGCCGCCTTATGACGATTTTGTCGAAACCGACGAATACGAACAGATGCTTGCCGACATCGAAAACATGGATCCTTTTGACATCTCGCTTGTCCACGAGCCCTTCACCTCCGATTCCATCCGGATGGAAAGGGATTTGCTTGCTTTGCTTGAGGCGCTCGATGAAGACTTCACCGCTCCGGGCGTAGAAACGATGGAATTTTCCATGGAGATTAGCAGCCACGCCGAAATCGAACCGCTGCCCGAGACCAACGACATCATTTTGATCGCCGAAGAGCTCTTGCAATTTGGCATCATGTTTGAATCGCTCGAGTACGCGATGGACATTTATCATGACGACGCCATCGAAGCGGGCACCTACACCCTTGCCGACCTCGCAGAAGAAGGCCATGTCTACGAAATTCCGCTAATGGACCCCGAACTTAGCGAAGTCGTCGTTCATGACGACGAACGCGACGTCGTGCTGGATTTTGTCTTTGCGAACAACGAAGAACCGGTCTTCACCGAACCGCTTGATTTCGCGACCTTGACCGGTGTCTTTGAAGATGAACCCGAAACCCGCGAAGATTTCTTGGCCATCATCGACCATGTGGATGAAAGCAACATCGCGATGTACCTCATCTTGGGCGAATTGATCGAACTCGTTCTTGAAGAGATGCAAGAACCCGACTACGAACCGCTCCCCGAAGAGGACCTCATGGGTGAAGATTTCGAAGGCCTCACCCGTTATCCGGGTTCCATCATCTATCATTATGAGGAGACCGAGGAATACACCGACATTTACTATGCCGCGGAAACCACACTAGAAGACGCTTACGCATACTTTGAAGATTATGTCGACGATGAGGCTTGGACAATCCACCACGAAGAGGTTGAATTTGCGGAAGGCTATTTTGTCATCGTCCTTGCCCATGAAGACTACGAAAACCTCGGCATAACCATCATCGCCAACGAGGAATCCCCGTATCAAGACGCCATTTCCATTATCGTCGAGGTAGAATTGCAAGAACCCGATGAAGCGACGCTGCCCGAAGAAGACGTTGATGAAGGCGAAGACCTTGAAAACGTCGACCGTTATCCCGAATCGGTCATCATCGATTACTATGAAGCCGACGATTACATCGACGTCGTGTATGGCGCGCCCACAACATTAAGTGACGCCTACGACTTTTACGAAACCTTTTTCGACGATGAGGAATGGAAGTTCGTTTATGAAGATGTGAACATTGAAGAAGGCGATTTCCTCATGATTCACGAACGAGACGGCGACGAATACATTGTCTATGGCGATGCGGACTCGCCATTTGAAGACGCGATCATCTTGGTCGTATCCGTAGAATACGGCGATTGACACCCTTCCTACACAAAAACGGCATCGCTTGGCGATGCCGTTTTTTTATGGAACGATACGCTTATTCGAAAGAGTCGATCGCTTCGCGGATGGCGTCTTCGTCGTCGAATTTGTCGAAAGCGAGTTCGTACTCGACGCTTACGCCCATCTCTACGCTCTCAAAGTTCTCATTCGTGATGAGGCTGGTGCTGCTCATGAAGAGGACGCTGCCCGAAGGCGTGATGTTTGTGGTGATGCTTGCGGCGCCGCCTTGGCTGTTTATGCCGATGATGTTGGCGGCTCCCATGTCTTTGGCCATCGAAACCAGCATGTTTCCGGCGCTATAGGTAATGTCCGAAGAGAGAATGTGCCACTCGTAATCGGCCGCTTCGGTTTCGCTTTGCATGACGTATTTGGTGGTGGAGAGGTCGCCGGCGTTTTTGTTGTAATAGACGATGTCTTCATCGGTCATGTAGGCGAGGACCTGCCATGCGGTGCCGACGATGCCGCCGGTGTTGCAGGAGAGGTCGAGGATTACGTCTTCGACGGTGCCTTTCTCATCGATTTCGTCTAAGTAGTCGCCGACCAAATCCGGTGTGTTTTCGTCGAATCCGTCGAGGTGAATGATGGCGATGGTGTCATCGTCCATGAACGTAAGGCCCGGTTGTTGGCCGCAACGAGAACCGTATTCCTGAAGTTTTTCCTGGAAGTTCGTGGTGCGCGGACCCAAGTGGTCCCAGGTGAGGGTGATGTCGAGGTCGTCCTCGTAATAGCCGTGCAAAACATGGCTCGTATGCGGATCGTCCATGCCGAAAGCGAGATTGTGGATGGTTTCGTAATGGGTTTCGTCGTCGTCCATCAAACGCGAGTAACGGCTGTAGAATTCCGAATAGAACGAATCGATGCCGTAGTCCTCTTTCAACCCGTAAAAATGGTCGAACGTGAAAGCGAGATGATTGTAGGTCATGCGCTTGATTTCATCGGGCATGTTTTCGCTGTTTTTCGACGAATCGTTCAAAATGTCGTCGATTTCGCCGTCCATCAACTGATACGTGTCGAATCCATAGAGGTCGTCGCCGTTATAATAAATGTCGTACATGCTGCCGGTGAAAAACAAATTGGCGAGATTGAGGGGCATCAGATACTTGTCGTTTTCGCGGACCAAATCGAAGCGGTACGCGCCTAAATCCATGGTGACGTCGTCGTAAATCGTGACTTCGTAGTCGATGGTTTCAAGGCCTTCGCCAAAATCGGTTTGGGTCGCTTCGGCGATGGAAGAGAAGAAACCGAAACGGTTGACGGTTGCGGTGTTTTCGGCAAAGTCCAACGTGAACTCGAAGGTGACGTCGTCGTAGAGTTCGTCCTCGTATTCCGCATGGTAGAGGATTTCCAAAACGTCTTCGTCGTAAACGAATTCCAAATCCTCATAAACGATTGCGCCATCAATGAGTGCGGCGAACGTTTCGACATCGACAAACGGCATGCCGTCTTCACGGATGTAATGCGTTTCGATGTTGCCGTCTTCGACGATGTATTCGTCGGCCAAGGAAGTGAAAGAAAGGGTTCTGCTTTTGACGACTTCGGCTTGATCGGCCGGCAAAATGGTTACGGGATAGACTTTGTCCATCCTTGAACCTTCATAACGGAAGGTGGCCGTCAAATCGATTTCTTGCGCGCCGTCTTCATAAAGCGGCGGATTGTAAAAGCCGTGGCGGCTGAAAATATAGGGGTCCGAAGACGACCACGTGATGCCGATGCCGTCGATTTCGGAAGGCAGGTCGTAGAAGTCGTCGATTTCTTCGGCGAGTTCAAGGTCGTTTGCGGCCGCTTCGATGGAAGCTTTTGCATATTCTTCGCGCGTGATTTCTAGGACGGTCACATCGAAGGCGACGTCAAGACTCTTATCCGCTACGCTGAGCGTGGCTTCTAATTGAACGCTTGCATCGCCGTCTCCGTAAGCGGGACGCGTTACGGTGCCGTCATGGGCGAGCACCATCGTGTTTCCCGAAAGCCAGTCGACGGTCGCCTCGCCCACGCTCTTGGGCAAATCGATGTCTTCATCGACGGGGTCTTCGAACAGTCCCATACCTTCTAACTCCTCTTTTGCGTCAAGAAGGTCCAAGAAGTCTTCCCCCATCGCCTCTACTATAATTTCGAACGTTCGTTCGACGGTGAGGTCGTTATCCGTGATGGAAGCCGTGAGCGTCACCGTGGCGTCGCCATCGTCGGGATGGGGCCGGGTAATGGCGCCGTCGCTGCCCAAAATTTCCTCGTTGTCGGAAGCCCATTCGACGGTGTAGCCGTTGACGCTATCTTGGAGGTACAAATCGTCTTTGGTGCTTCCTTCTTCAAGTTGCAAATTCTCAAGCGCCTCTTGCATGTCGCTTTCCGGGTCCTCGGTGTCGCAAGCGGCAAGCATGGCGAATACCAAAATGAGAGCAAAAATTCCCAATTTTCTCATACAACATCCTCCTAATGATATATGTCTCATTTTCTTAATACTACCATAAGATTAGGAGGCGTTCAAACTCTCATAAGCGCTTCACAAATGCCCTGCCTTGTAGTACAATGTTTATAACACACGTATGGAGAGGATAGTATGCGTTCGGGACTCGATGAGAAGAAGGCGCCGTCTAAATTTTGGCTTTTTGCGATGGAACTCGGGAAAACGTGCGGATGCCATCAAAAGCCCACGCGCTCTTTTTTTGTCGGACGTTACCAATTTCCTTTTTGCGCCCGCTGCACAGGCGTCATTGGCGGTGAAATTCTTGCCTTGGCGCTATTTTTCTTCTCTTTTCGTCCATGGTGGTCTTTGGTGTTGGTTGCGCCGCTCATTGTGGACGGCTCACTGCAGTATTTCAACGTCCTCCCCTCGACGAACGTGAGGCGCTTTCTCACAGGCCTGTTAGGCGGCGCCGGTTTTGCGTTGTTTGTCTTGAAGGTTTTGCATTGGTTCTTTATGGCATAAAAAATATTGGTAAGGAGAGATTGTTTTGGTCGATTTGATTGTTTGCGATTACTGCCGAAATTCCTATAAACGAAAAGAAAGACGCTGTCCACATTGCGGGGCCAAGAAGGAAACGAGTTCGAAACGAACGATGGAGAAAACGCGTCCCGCCGTGGAAAGGGAAATCATGGAGGAATCATCCGGTTCCGTACCCGAAGAATTTCGCGACACCGACGCTTCCCCATCGAAACCTTCCGACGCTAAAGACGCAAACGAAGACGAAAGCGGTGAACGCCATTACCACCAGCGCCGCCCCGCGGATGTTGGCGATGAGATCAACGTTTGTTGGTTGGTGTTTTGGATCGTCGTTTTTTGGCCCGCCGCCATCGTCTATGTGGTGATGAAAAAAACATAAGCTTATCCGGCCTTTGCATAGGCCGGATTTTTTTGTTTATGAAATGTGTGTAAAATAGTATTGTGTTATAAACAGTAGTGTGTTATACTGTGTACAGAAAGAAGGAGGTCATTATGAATGCACAATTCAAAAGGGGAATCATAGAGCTTTGCGTGATGTCGATTTTGATCGAAGAGGACATGTATGGCTATCTCATCATCAACAATCTCTCAAAGCACATCGACGTCAACGAAAACACCATCTATCCGATTTTGCGCAGACTCACAAAAGAAGGGTATTTCGAAACCTATTTGAAAGAATCTCGAGAAGGTCCTTCGAGAAAATATTACAGGATGACGGAAAAAGGTTTCAAGCACTATTTGAAGTTGCGCGATGAATGGGATTCCTTCATCGGCGGCGTCTACCACATCATTAATATAGGAGGAAAGAAAAGTGAAGAAATTCTTGAACGATTTGCGCGAAGAACTGAAGAAACAGAAACTGACGGCTCAGGAAATTGAAGACATTCTTAAAGACCACGAAGAAATGATTCAAACGGCTATTGACGAGGGATTGCAAGAAGAAGAACTCGCCAATAAGTTCGGCGACCCCTCCAAGATTGCGGCCGAACTTGCGGAATTAGGCGGCCAAGAGGAAACAAAGAAAGGCGCTTCGGATGCTTATGAAACGTGGAAATCCTTTGACGGCGAGGACACGCTCGATGTGCGCGTCGAAGTCGTTGACGAAGACATCCACTACAAACCTTCCGAAAACGGAAAAATCAATGTGCTTTACCGTGGCGAGGGCACGCTCGGGCAATACGAGTTGAGTTATGAAAACAAGGTGCTTCGCTTGAAAGCGCCCAAACGTTCCGGGTTTTTGTCCTTTCTCTCCCGCAACAAAAACACGCTTGATTTCATCATTGAAATTCCCGAAAACGTGAAAATCACCAGTGTCTACCAAAAAAGCGTCAACGGCGACATCCGGGTCGACCAAATGAAGACGGCCTCGTTTGAACTCTCTACCGTTAACGGCGACGCCTTGATCACCAAAAGTTCGCTCGGCCATACGAAATGGAACGGCGTCAACGGCGACTTGAACGTCACCGACGTCAAGATGAAATCGCTCAAGTTCTCTTTGGTCAACGGCGATTTAAGCGTGTCCCGCTGCGAAGTCGAGGAATCGTTGAACGTGCATACGGTGAGCGGCGACGCCAAAATCACCGACACCACTTGCGGCGAATGCGGCTTCCATTCGGTGAGCGGCGACATTACCGGCGAAGAGTTCTACCCCAAAAAAGTGTCGCTCAAATCCGTAAGCGGAGATATTTTGATCAAAAACAAAGAAGACCGCGGCATCGAAGTCGCCCGCAAAAAATCCGTCTCGGGCACCGTCGACATCCGCATCAAAAACCAAACATAGTGTGATACAATAAGAGTATCCCAAATGAAAGGGGGCGTTCAGCGTGAAAGTGGACTATTACCATTTCGGCGGCCAATGCCCTCTTTCGCATGCATCGATCGCTTTGCTTAAGGAATTTTCCGATACCTTCGATTTGACGACGCACGATGTCAGAAACGACGAAGCCGCCGCCAAAGCGCAAAACATGTTTTACCCCTCGCTGATGGTCGTCTCCGGCCGGCGGTATTTCGCCCCGCTTTCGCGCGCCTTTTTGAAGCGGCTTGCGGCGGGAGAGTTTCCGAAAGAAAAACCCTACATCGTCGAGCACGGCACAACTGAAAAAGTGGGCAAACTGGCCCCCTTAAGCGAAGAAAACATTGGTCTAGCAGGCCACTGCACGGGGCGCAAGGACCTTTCGAAAATGCGTTTTTTGAAAGAGCAGCAAGGCGAAGTGTACGGCGTTTTAAACGTCGAAAACGGCGAATTGTTGGGCGGTGCGGAAGCGTTGCCCTCGCTTTCGGTTCCCTACCCCATTCCCAAATCCCCCCGTTATGCGTTTTTGACCTGCGTTTACCCCGCCGAAGAAAAAATCGACGCCAAAGCGGCCCCGTTGAGAGGGCTCGAACAAGAACTCGCCAAGCGTTTTGACAAACTTTACGCCGTGAGCGCGAACATCGGAACGTTTCCAAACGGAGACTTGGAGTGGTTTTTGAAACAAGGCTACAAGGACGAAGGGGTCGTTGCAATCGAAGAAGAGTACGCGACGCTGCATCTTGTGAGCAAGACGCTTTAAAAGTCTGAAATTTTTTGCGACCGCCCGTTGCGCCGGGGCGGTTTTTTCTTGATTTTTCTCGCGTTTTCAACGCTTCATTTACGAAGCGAAATGGTGTATAATCGCACCATAGGACTGGAGGTGGCCGAAATGGAAGAACACCGCGTGAGTGTCAAAGAACTCGTTATGTTTTTGTATTCGAGCGGCGATATGGAAAACCAAACCAAACGGAAAAACGCTCGAATCATCGGCCAACGTCTTCACGGCGAGCACCAATCGGCCTACCAAAGCGATGATGAATCCGAAGTGTTCGTCCGCGGCCGTTTTGAGAAAAACGACTACGTCCTTGTGGTCTCCGGCCGCATCGACGGAGTGTTGAGGCAAGGCGAAAACGTTGTCGTCGAAGAAATCAAGAGCACGGAAACTTCGCTTTCGCTGATAAAAGAGGACACATACCCCGCGCATATGAACCAAGCAAGGTTTTACGCGTATCTTTACGCCAAAGAACACGGGCTTTCAAACCTCGATGTGCGCCTTACCTACATCCACCACCCCGGCAAAGAAAAAAAGTCCTTCAAGAAGCGTTCAACCTTTTCGCAGCTTGAAACAAGCGTCCATGAAATCGTTGACGCCTATCTTGAGTGGTTAGAAATATACAAGCGCCACCAATACGAAAAAAGACGGTCGCTTGAAGGCCTCGCCTTTCCTTTTGACCGCTACCGCGAAGGACAGTATCATTTCATGGGCGCCGTTTACCAGACCATGATCAAAGAAGAAATTCTTTACGCCACGGCGCCAACCGGCATCGGCAAGACCGTTGCGGCGTTGTATTCGGGGCTCAAGACGCTTTCTTCCGAAGAGGAGAAGCTGTTTTATCTGACCGCCAAAAACGCGGGGAAAACCATCGCCGTGCAAATGGTCGAGCTTATGAAAGCGCAAGGTTTGATTGTCAAGGCCATCACCCTGAATTCAAAGGAGACGATGTGCCTTCAAAAGGAAGTCGATTGCGACCCGGAGCTTTGTCCGTATGCCAAAGGCTTTTACAACCGTCTGCGAAAGGCGCTTGAGGACATTTTCGTCCACGACGACGTCTACGACGCCGGCCTCATCAAAAAATACGGCGAATACCACACCATATGCCCGCACGAGTTCGCGCTTGAGATTTCCAACTATTGCGACGTCGTCATCTGCGATTTCAACTACGTCTTCGACCCGCGCATCCGTCTGATTCGCTATTTCGAAGAGAGCGCCTACGAACCCCGCTTGCTTGTCGATGAGGCGCACAACTTGATCGACCGTTCCCGTTCGATGTATTCGGCCGAGCTTTCGCTTCAATATATGAAGACGCTCTTTGAAGAGGTGAAGTCGATGAAACCCTCTCCCAAAAGCGCCCTGCAAGACGTAATCGAATGGATGGAAACAAGCATCGCAAGCACCGAGGTCGACAAGAGCCGTTTTCATGCCGAAGAAACGCTCGATCACGACTTCCTCTCACGGCTGCACCAAGCGGCGATCCGGCTTGAAAAACTGCTTGAGACCCATAAGAAACACAAAAAGCGCAAACACTTCCGCGAAGGCTACTATAGCATCGCGCAGTTTTTGCGCATCGCCGAATTTTTCGGCGACGCGTTCCGTTTCGTGTTGGAAAAGGCGGAAGACGACGTGTTGTTTCGCATCGTCTGCCTTGACGCTTCTAAGCCCCTATCCTCCCTCATTCGCGAACGCGCGAAGGGGACTGTCCTATTTTCGGCGACGCTCAAGCCCGTCGATTATTACGCCGCCCTCATCACCCGCGGCGAGGGCAAGCATTTCGAGGTGCCAAGCCCTTTCGACCCGAAACGCCTCGGCGTGTTGATCGATGTGTCGACATCGACCAAATACCGGGACCGCAAATATAGCGTCCGCCGCATCGTCGACACCCTTTATGCGATGCTTGAGACCAAAACCGGCAACTACATCGTTTTTTTCCCGTCTTATGAATACCTCGAAATGGTGTACGAGCGTTTCGACGCGACCGGTTATGTGGTCATGAAACAGCGCCGGGGCATGCCCCACTTCGAACGCGAAGAGTTTTTGGAGGAGTTCAAAGCGGAAAGCCGGCGATCGAAACTCTTGTTTTCCGTCCTCGGCGGCAGCTTCAGCGAAGGTGTGGACTACATGGGGGATGCGCTTTCGGGCGTGTTTGTCGTTGGCGTGGCGCTGCCCGCGTTTCACCGCATCAACGAAATGATTAAGGACCATTATTACGCCGAAGGGCATCAAGGTTTCGATTACGCCTACACCTACCCCGGCATGCGCAAAGTCGTGCAGGCCGTCGGCCGCGTCATTCGAAGCGAAGAGGACAAAGGGCTTGCCATCCTGATGGACACGCGTTACGAAGAGCCCAAATACGAAGCGCTCCTCCCCTCGCACTGGCAGCCTATCAAGGTGTACGAAGACCACTACATCCAGGATTTCATCCGCATGTTCTGGGAGAAATTTTCGAAGGAAGAAAAGGATTGAGCGCCCTTGATTTTCGGCGTTTATGAGTGCTATAGTATATGTAACTTGAAGAATCGGTTTTCCGGCACACGGTCCGGTGTGCCTTTTTCATACCCGGAAAGGAGGCAAACATGAGAGAGATTGACACGGTGTATGAAGACATCGTCTTTTCCCACTACGAATATTCGAACATCATCTTCGACGCCATGTACGAACTCGTCGAAAAAGTTGTCGGAGAAGCCGAAGTTTTCTCAAGAAGCGCCCTCGCTCCCTACCATTTGGACCTTCGCGACGTCAAGGCGCTGCAATCCGAAGCGATCGACGCAAGGCACCATATGCGGGTTGAAACCTTCATCGACCGGCACAACGAGCTTATGCCCGCGTTCAACCGGTTTTTGAAGGGTTTGGGGCTTGATTCTTTGCCGCTTTATACGGGCGAACACTACGAACGCGACAAGAAGCATCTTGTCATCCACAACGTCGCCCATGAACTCAACATCTTGAAACTGCACGAACAATACATAGTTTTGAAAGCCTATGAGCATCCCCGCAAGTGCTTGAGGCTGCAGATGTTTTTTGAAAACGCCGTCCGCTATTTTTTAGACGTCGACAAGACGCTCCGTTTTTACAGCATCCTGACCGATTATGAGCGGATGGAAACCTTCGTCCGCATGGTCAGCGACGGCGCGATTCGTTCGAAAAGCCAGATTGAAGCGCTCATGTACGACCTCAAACGCTTGAACACCCGCCGCAACAAAATCAAGCACGACGCCGATTATTCGGTGAAGGTGAACTACGAACGCTTAGAGCGCTTCATCATTCTCATCGTGCAAAAAATGAAAAACGTGGTCCGCGAAAACGACGAAGTCGTCTTCCGCGGCAAGCAGTCCCTCTTAGAACACCACCTCGCCTTCCGCGAGCTTTCCTTCGACTACAAATACGAAACCCTGAGCCGTCTTGGCGAAGACGTGCTCTTCGACAAAGAGCTGATCGGGCTTTTCAAAGACGACCGCGCCTTTCAAGTTTATTACGTCAATACCCTGATGGAGAGTGATACGATGAAACTGATCCACGATTACGAGAAGATTCAAGACACCATCCAAGAGTTCCACGAGCTGGTAAGCGCTCTTGAAAAACTCAACGAAACCTACAGCGACGCCAAAGACGACATCGAAAGCGCCCTTTCGAACATCCAGGAATTTTCCGCCTTGAACAAAAAACTCGAAACGCTCAAAAAAGTCGATTTGGACAAACTCGACAAATTGCTTCGCTTTCAGGAAAAATACGCCGACAACACCGAACTCGAACAGCTACTAGACAAACTCGGCGAACGGTTGGAGTTGCTAAAAGAAGGCAACACCCTGCTTCGCAACAACAAAAAACAACTCAAAAACTTCCTGACGCAGATTGAAAAAATCCAGACATAATGACCGGGACGCTACAAAAGTTTCACATTTGTGCAGCGAATGGTGACGCATGAAAAAAATCCGGACTCTTTCCAATAAAAGGTCCGGGTTTTTTGTTTAAAGGGTGAAAGAATAAAAAGGAGGCGCAATATAATGAAAAAATTACTAGGA
>SL_8KL_010_SEDDRAFT_10001014_pt1 | contig 24306 bp, 23 predicted proteins | sample SodLakKL_010_SED_4_FD_11160 | JGI IMG/M metagenome (IMG submission 11160) | reverse complement strand
CCCCGATCTCGCTGCCCGTGATTGCTCCCGGGTTTTTGTCCACTCCATACGGAAAAGTGATAAACAGGCTGCCGATGAGCATTATCGCTCCCATCATAACTGCAAAAGCTGCTGCGCCAATAAAATAGAGGTGATGCTTTTGCATGGCTTCTTTTCTTTGCCTTTTTTTAGATTTGGTCACTTCATCTATAACCAGGATTACCGCCAAGATACCTAAAAATGATGGAATAAGGACAGGGCTATCCATGTTTTCTTCAAGCATCAGGGGCAGGTGGCCAATCAAAGGTATTTTGAACGGCACGTTGCCCAGCGTGGGTACTACCCCTTTAACCCATTCCGTCTCTATAGGAGGATACCTGGGGCTCTCCTGGTCCGGCCTTTCATTGGCATCACCCTTGGTTATAAAACCACTTTCAGCATCTCCGCCGACGATGCGGTGCATGGTCCAGTCTCTTACCCCTTCTTCCTGGGCGCGGTAAACTATTATAGCACCACTTGTAAGGTTTGAGCCTTCAGCAACGGGCAGGATAAAAACCATGTCCCCCCTGGTCATAAGCGGGGCCATGCTATAGCTTCTGATCGTCACTGCCAGGGTTGGCTGATCGAGCAGTAAAGTTAAAACAGGAGAAAGGATTAAAATGGCAAAAATGACGATCATTATGGTAATGCCAATATATTTCAGCACCTGTCTTCACCTCAAAAAGTAATTTCAGGCCGCTCTTTGCCCATTCCTTCAGAAAACCCGAGCAGGGCGGCTTGAATCCGGTCTTCAACTTCGAGCTTGGCCAGCAGGTTGGAAATATGCTTTTTAACCGTCTTTTCGCTGATATGCAGCTTTCCTGCAATGGCGCTGTTGCTTAATCCTGCAGAAACGGCATCCAAAACCTCAAGCTCTCTGGCGGTAAGCCTCTGCAGGGGGCTTTCCTCCCGGCCCTTGATGGCGCTTTCCATGACCTCCGGGTCAAAGTAGCGCCTTCCTTTACCAACCCGCCGGATCGCTTCAATGATTTCTTCAGGCAGCGATTCTTTTAAAATATAGCCACCCACTTTCAAAGAGAGGGCCTGAGTGATCTCATGAGGCGAGCCGTGTGCGGTTAAAACCAGGAAATAGCAGGAAAGGTTCATTTTTTTACATCTTTGCACCAGCTCTAAACCGCTGCCATCTGGCATTTTCAGATCAACAACCACCAGGTCCGGATTTTTAGCTTCGATCTCTTTTAGGCCTTCTTCGCAGGACGCAGCACTGCCGATAACATCGAGATCGGTTTCAAGGGCAATGGTTTGTTTGAGCCCATTTCGAACAACCGGGTGATCATCAACTATAACAATTCTCATTGTACGCTCCTCTCTGCCAGGGAATATGAATTGTCCTGGTGGGACCACTGGAGAAGACAGGTGATGCTTGTTCCTTCACCCGGCCTGGAATTGACCACAAGATCTCCACCGTGGCTGCGGGCCAGCTCTTTCATGTTGATCAGGCCGAGCCCGTTTCTGCCGCTGTCATTAAGTGCCTGTAAATCAAAGCCCCTGCCATCATCACAAACAGAAATTTTTACCCCATCACCGGTAGCCTGTAAATTAATCGTTATGGTATTACAAATGCCGTGCCGGACTGCATTGGAACCGGCTTCCCTGATAATACGGTAAATGGCGCTGCGCAAAGAGGAATTAATACCATTTAAACTTTCCTGGCAATCAAATAAAACCCGGACGCCATTTAACTGCTCCAGATCCTGCAGGTATGCTTTGATCTCTTCAGCAAATGGCTCCTTGTTCTTCTTTGTATCGCTCAGGTTATAGATGGAGACCCTTAATTCTTGCAGGCACCGGCGCGCTGTTTTTTGTAAGAGATGCAGCTGCTGCTGTCCTTCCGGGGGAAGATCAAACTTCCTGTTAAGCACATTTAAGCCGTGGATCAGGCCGAAGAGGTTTTGATTGACTGTATCATGCATTTGCCTGGCGATGCGATCTTTTTCCTCTGACAGCAATAATTTTTCAGACATTGCTTCCAGATAGCGCTTCTCCAGGGCGGCGGCACATAAATCGGCCAGGAAAACGAGGGTTTTAATGGATTCTTCGTCTTCTCCTGCAACCCTGCGGGTGAAGTAAGCAGAAAAGACACCAAAGATATTTGAACTTGACTTGATCCGGACCGTTACCAGTGTCCCGCCGTTTTTACTATTTCCTGATAGCATAGGGAGAAATTTTACTTTCCAGCCATTTTTTCTATCTTCAAACATATCTTTGATACAAGGATACCAGGTTTCTTCAGCCAGCGCTTTCCGCATGCCTTTAATGGCATAAATAACTTTACTTTGCTTATTTTGTAACCCTGCTTCCCTGGCCCAAATGATTGCCTTGGCCGCACCGGTCATCTCTTTGCAATAAGAGGTAAAAAGGTTGGCGATCTCCTGGGGATCTCCGTGGTGCGAAAAAACATCTATCGCTCCATAAAGGGCCTTAATATGTTCAAACTGCTTTTCCATGATCGCTTTTTGCCAGGACAGCCTGTCAATCAAGTGCAGCAAGAGCTGCCCGGCCAGGGTAATCAGGATAAAAATTAAAACAATATAAGCTCGCTCAGGCCAAATTGCCACAGTAAAATCAGGGTGCCCACTTACATATTGCTGCAGGTGAAAGGCTGCAGAAATAAAAGCGGCGCTCGCACCCCAACAAAAAAATTCGGGCGATAATGTGGTAGCCAATAGAACCGGGTTAATGGCATACCATAGAAAAGAACTGTCCAGGCCGCCGGTGAAAAGAAGGATGGCCAACAGACCGGTTAACTCAATTATTATTAAGCTTTTCTTTAATATTTCACTTCTTTGCTCCCTGTACACCCTTATAAATACATAAGCTTCCAGGTATAATAACAGGACCACCCCGAGTTTCAGGTAAAAGGGGGCATATGGCGGGCCCAAAAAATAAAAAAGGGAAGTTACCGTTAAAGAAATATAGCGAAACTTAATTAAAAGGGAAAATACATTTAAATTTTCCCAGATAAATAAATGTTTTACCAGAGCCTGAGCCTTCTCCACAAAGAACACCCCAGTATTGTAACGAATAATGGCTTTTGCCTGATTCAAGAATCAAGATTGCAGCCTGAAAAAGTAAATAGCCTCATCACCTGCTACATAGAACTGCACACTGATTCTTTTATTGTCATTTTTACTAACAACCTGCAAAACAGGCCTCTCAATTTCATCAGAAATACGCATCAGTTCCTTAATTTCTTTTACTTCTACCAGGAGGGCTTTTGGAGAAACCACCCCTTTTATTTCTGAGGCTTCAATAATCCTGCTGCCGTAACGTTTTTTAATCTTATTGTATTTAAAGGTGAAGGTATCTTTTAAATTACTTCTTTTTTTGCGGTAATCCACCACCGTATATCCCCCGGCTATCAGGGAAGCACCTAACAGGGGCGGGAATATAACCCTGCTTCGCGAAACATCGAGCGCTGCGCCCAAAAGCTTAAGGTAGTTCGGGCTGGTCTTAGTTTCCAGGGTTACTTCGTCATCTCCAAAAAAAAGTTCCCCTTCGGGATCGGTTTTTAGCATGGCTCCGTCTATAATAAATACATATTCTGCTTCCAAAGCTTTGTTGTTTTCTTCCTCTGAATTATAAAGATAGCTTTGAACAACAAGATTAAGATCGCCACGCGGCCTTACATCTGTTTCTTCAGCAATTATTTCGCTAACCTTTTTAGCTTGATTAACAGGCAGAACAAAGGAACTGGAAAATTGGATAGATTCATCTTCAGCTTGCAAAACCTCTACCGGGGGTTCAAAGGGGAGGCTTTTTTCCCACTGATCAGGTGCCCTTACCAGAACTTCAACTTTAAAACTTGCTTCATACAAAGGTATTGAAGTTTGATCCATATCAATAATTTCAGCTGTGGCATTAAATACCACTTCTTCGGTCAGGTTCGCAAAGAAAGGGGCTTCTTCAGGTCCCAGAGGATCAGTGCCTACCGGGTAAAGTGTTGACTCTACCGGGTAAACCTTATAATCATAGCTAACACATCGATACAAGCTCTGCTTTTGAACTTTTTCTGTCAGTACAGGAGGGGTTGCAAGAGCCCAGATGGTTAGTACAGCAAATAGAACAATCATAGCGATTAACAGGGGCGCGAATGCTTTTTTGGCTACCCTTAACACGTTTATACCCTCCTTAATTGTTAATCAAATCAAACTTATTGTTCGGTATGCTCATTGACTTCATGTCTAAAATAATCCTCAATGTTTATATCAGGCGTATTTCTTTCCTCTTCCCACTCTTTAAGCCAGTTTGTTTTTTCCTTGCCTTCATCTTCAGGTGCCTCTTCAAGGGGATCAATGGTTTTAGACTCGATTTCTGAATATGTTTCACCAAGGCGAACCCTAAACTGATATTCGCCGGGCTCTTTTAACACAAGCTCTTTACCGGCAGCAATTTCGAACCATCCTTCTTCGTCATCTGCAAATACTTCTCCAGGTGGGCAATGACGATATTCAAACCTTGCTTCTTCAGGTAAATCGCCGCCTTTTTCTCCTTCAATATTTATTTGCTTACCCTGGTTCCAGGTAGCGATTAACAGGCCATCTTTTTCCAGGGCTTCTTTATCTAGTTCCAGTTCCCCAGCTTCGACTTTAATACCTGTTAAAGTTGTTTCTAACACAGCCCTACCCCCGTTAAAATCGGCATATACAGCCACCTCTATTGATGTACTGTCCACCGCTGGACACAGGTCCCCTGCCTGTAAAAATATTGGGTTACTTTCCCCTGGGGAAATGCTGTTTTTTTCAGAAGATAGAGACATGTCGAGATCTGGGTTTTCCAGGATATAACTCAATTCATAACGCAAATCCACATTTAGATGGTTGGCTATATCCAAGAGATAATCTTCGCTTATGCAACCCTGGGTTACAGAAACACCATTATTGGGCTGTAAGGAAATCAGGGCATGCGGGTTACTGACAGTCACTGAAACCTGGCTGTCCACTTCAGCGCTGCTGTAATTCTGGACCGCCACGCTACTCATTAACATGAGTAATGCCAACGTTAACAGAAGCATTGCTTTTTTCAACGAAAACAGCCCCTTTTTTTCTTTCTATCTTGTAGGAATAGATCTATAAGCGGGAATGAGTTAAGATTTACTGGAATAATAAACACCCTTTTATGGCATTATGGCGGAAACTTTCTTTTTCCGGATGCGAGAACACTCTCATCTTCATAAGCCGGTAGATTATCAATCTCTTTTTGCTTCCAGGTTCGCAAGTCGTACTCCGCCTGGGGAATGCCTGTTTCTTCCATTGCCTCTTGCAAGAGCATGAATAGTTCCAAGGAACTGCGGAATGTTCTTTTTTTATCTGTAGCTAGCCAGTGAATTTCACCCTGCCAGCTGTAGTTTTTTTTATACATAATCTTGAGCAAGAAATCTGCTGACCCTTCCCTGGTGGTTTTGTTTGTTTCTTTTGCTGTCAAATTCAACATATTAGCCTCCCCAGAAAAATGACACTGCGTTATTCTAAATAGAAGTTTAAACTGTGCATTGATAATATCACCGGGCAGGCTTATCACAGGCTTATCAGCAGCTTTACGTTTTCCTCAGCAGGGGCACATAATAACCTTGAGGCAACCACAGATCGAACTTAAAATCAGAATATTTTGCCAGTTATGACAGTTATATAATAGCTTTGGTAGGCTTCTTGAGAGCACAAAACAAGGCCCCGGCAGGAAAGTTAGCCGCGGCCTTATGAATCACGCTATAGTTTTTACAATCACCCGGTTTTCAAGTGGCTGACACTGGTTCGCACTACAACAGCAGTTTTTGTTTTGATTTTTTCATCAGCCTTATTCTTAATACGAAGCAGAACTTTTTCAGACATATTGATATCCATATCTATCAACAAAATCGCGAACTGAGATTCATTCCACCGGGAATAAAAATCCCCTTCACGCAGGTTATGCATAATCACCTTGTTAAGAGTATCCATTGCTTCATTTAATTCGTTAGGAGGCGGGAGCCGGTAATCCGGGCTGGTCAGGGTAATGATAGCCAAACAAAGGGGGCTGTTTTGTCTTTTAGCCCGTTTCCTTTCCAGCTGGCACAGCATGGTAAAAGTATCGGCCTCGCACAACAAAGATCCTTCTTCCTGCTCGTATAGTTCCAGAATAGTTTTAAAGTCCCCAATTCCAAATTCATGGCGCTTTTCCTTGTTTTTAATCACGCTATAGATCCGTTGTAGCGCTTCCGAAGGTTTGGCTCCAAATTCCTTGTAGAGCTGGGAGGTAATGTACTGGTAATGAGCCCTGGCCTGGGCTATTTTATCTACTTTAATCAAGGCATCTATGTAGTTTAAATGCAATTCTTCATCAAACTGCTCGATAATAAAAGCATTTTCACAAAGCTTTACTATTTCATTGTACTTACGGGTTTTTTTATAAATTTTTAGCAGATCCAAAACGCTTTTTAAAAAAAGCTGATGATAATGGAGCCTGGCCGGAGCCAACCAGTAAAGTTCCATAAATTCTGTAAGGTAGTCACCCCGGTAAAGCTCCAACGCTTCTTTGTACTTTTCCACAGCGCTTATAGAATTATCTTCCGAAAGCTCCACAGCCTCGCGGCAGCGCAATTCAAATTCCTCCACATCAAGCCAGTAAGCAGAACAACAGTTCCAACAATAACAACCCTGGGAATACACTATAGCGACATTTTTAGTAACAGTTTCCTCATCGCCAATTAGTTTGCGCAAGCGGTGAATCATATTCTTGATATTTTTCTTAGGATCAGACCATTCTTCATCAGGCCAGAGTGTCTCATATATTTTCTCTAATGGAGTTAACTTATGGCGGTAGGTAATCAGGTAAAGAAACAGTTCCCACGTTTTAGTAAAGCGTCCATGTTTAGCAGATAAATTCTCTGAACCCCTGTATACAGAAAACCGTCCCAGAGTGTAGATTTTTAATCCTCTTTCTGTCTTATTTTCCTTTAGAACCTGATTATCAGACTCTATCATTTCAATTACCCCTCCCAAACGAAAAGTGTAAAAATGAAGTGCCTATAATATCAGGTTAGAGGCCTATTCTCAATATCAACAGGTAAATCGATAATATACCTGAGAGGGCTTACTTGAAGATTATCTATGACTCAAACTGAATTCATTGTGGCACCATTGTGGTTATGCTTTAGTCCCCCTAAAGGCTTAATTACAGAAATTATTACCAGTTGAATATCTAGCAACATCAATTTCTAATGCTCCTCAACACAATTTGAATATTTTGATTAGCGCCTTTAATTACGCTCTGTTTATGAAAGCTTAACCTAAGACTACGATTTAAAGTTTTTCATTTACTGTCCGGCACAAAATAGGGGTAAATCTTGGTACGTACCACTACCGTATTTGATTTAATAATGTCTGTAGCTTTATTTTTTATCCGATCAGAAACCTTTTTTGCCAATTCAAAATCCAGGCCTTTTAATAGAATTGCGTACTGTGATTCGTTCCAACGGGAAAAATAATCACCGTCACGCAGGCTGAAAATAATAACATTTTTTAATTTCTCCATTGATTCTTGAAGTTCCTTAGGCGGCGGCAATCGATAATCAGGACTGGTCAGAGTGATAACAGACAAACAGACCGGACTGCTTTCTCGCCTCGCCCGCCTGTTTTCAACCCTACACATCAACGCAAACATATCGGCTTCACAGTGCAGGGCCCCTTCCATACTGTCATACCTACTTAAACTCTTTTTAAATTCACCGAAATCAAAATCCAAATTATTCTCTTTGCTTTTCATAAGAGAGTTCATTCTACGAAATGCTTCTGAAGGCTTGGCCCCAAATTCATGGTATAGCAAAGAAGTAATGTATTGATAGTGCGCCCGGGCCTTGCTTGTTTTACCTAACTTCAGCAGAGCCTCCATATATCTCAGATGTAATTCTTCCTCGAACTGATCGATCAAAAATGCCTTTTCGCAAAGACTAGCAATTTCATCAAAATTACAATTAGCTTTATATATAGAGAGCAACTCTAAGAAACTTCTTATATAAAGCTGATGGAAATAACGTCGTGCAGGTATAACCCATTCTTCACCGGACAACTCAGGAAGGTAATCTCCCTGGTAAATATCGAGAGCTTCTTTGTACTTGGCAGCTGCTTTTCTTGAATCATTTTTTAATAAAACACGGGCTTCATGGCATAGCGCTTCAAATATTTCTATATCTAACCAGTAAGGGATATTATTGTTCCAGCGGTAGCATCCCTGGGAATATACAATTGTAGTATTGTTATCAATATCAAGAATCTTGCGTAGACGCTGAACCAGGTTTTTGACGTTTTTTTTCGGATCCGGGCATTCCTCAGAAGCCCATAACAGTTCATGAATAGTTTCAAGAGGAGTTAACTTATGACGGTGAGTAATTAAATACAGGAAGAGAATCCAGGACTTATTAAGATACCCGGTTGTATTTGTCAGATGACGACCGCCCCGCTTTACGGAAAACTGACCCAGAGTGCAAATTTCGAGACTGTTTTTTTCAGTTGCCAGCTTGGTTTCACCTAAGGTGCTGTTCTCAAAAACACTCTGCCTGGTTAACGTCATAGCCCACCCCTCCGGTATTGTGGAGGGGCTGACATTTCATCGAGGTTTCAAAAATATTTTATGTTATTGCCAGCCCCAATTCCTTCTTCGACCTGATGCCAGCAAATTAAAACTAATGCGACAACACCTTGATATGCATTTTCGACATTACTTCAGTTGTTCCTGCCAAACTATTAATATTTTATAAAATTATTTAACATTTTCAAAAGAAGGTCTTTTGAAAATGTTAAATTTGTGCTATCTGAAAAGGGCATATATCGTGATTTGCTTAAGCTTTTTTCTTTTAATTACCTATCAGCTATTATTGAAAGAGTTTACCATAGTTAGCCAGATAAGCCCTCTTCCTCCGGTCATAGGTATTTGGCCCAGGGTCACTTTAAAACAACTGACTGAATCATATGGGAAATAATCCAAACTTAAAGGGTACGCCAATATAATCCCTCCTAAAAACGTACTGGTTAACATTGATCGAAGTTTGTATGAGCAAGCACACTGCTCACAAGTAACTCATTTTTGCTTCCTTATCAAAAACTACCCAAAGATTCAATGGAGGGGTTCAAGCACCCACAACTCTGTTTCATCAGGAATTTTATCGGATGAAATTGTTATAGTTGAAGGATGAAAAACAGGATTATTAAAGAAAGAAACAAACTCTTCGGCATCATTAATATCCATCTTACAGCAGTTTGTTTTGTAATGCATAGGAATTACTATAGAAGGATTAAGCGCTTCGGCAATTTCATATGCCTTTTTGCAGCTGATAGTAGACACTCCGCCAACCGGAATCATGAGCACATCTGCTCCAGCAATGCACTCCGCTTGTTCCAAGCTCAAACCTGCTTCACCATAGTCTCCCATGTGCACAAAAGTTAATCCGGACATTTTCCACTTGAAAATAATGTTATCTCCCCGGTCCCTGCCCTGGTAATCATCATGATACGAGCTGCAGCCAACAATTCTAACCGAGCCCATCAGGAAGGGGAAAGGTTCGATTTTATTTAAAACGTGGCGAACACCTTTAACCATTTCTGCATTATTGTGATCAAAGTGATTATGACTTACAAGCACCAAGTTGGCTTCTAATGCCGGAAAATCATAGCCCACAGTTTCACCAAACGGATCAATGACCAGGTTAATCCTGGCATCTTCTGCATGAAACATGGAATGGCCATAGTAAGTAAAATTAACATAACCCATTTTTGCCTTACCTCCTTTCGACCATATCAATTTTCTTGAAAATGCCTGTTTAATAACGGGCTGTTTCCATTAAGCGGTCCTAAATTGAAGACACTTTGGACAACTAAATGCGAAAAGTAATGGTAGATAAAGTGTGAGAATAGTTAATGAGAAGTGCGTTCCTTGGAATATAAGCAAACCAGGTTCCAGCAGACCTTATACGTTACCGCCAGAATCCTCTTCCCCGGTGAGCTGAGCTCTTTCGTCTCTTCAGACGGGTTTGCTCAAGCTCCGATCGGCCTGGAGAGATCTGTGCTTAGAGTGTCCGATGCTTCACGGCCTCAAGCCGGTTCTTAGGCCTTCATGATGCCCTTCCGCTTCGGCCACTTACAACGACCCGGCTGAATTGGGCTTAACCGCTTTAGATCCGGGCCTGCGCCCTTTTCTTCCGTTAATCCCGTAAGGCCGGGTTCGGAGTGCGTAATAGCCTCCCGGAACCTGGAGACCTATATATTATCACGTATATTGAAAATTGTCAACATTTTGGTATTGTAAATTTATGGCATTACCGCTTTCCGTAGCTCAGGAGCAGTCTTTTGATATAACACTCAGGACTAATTGAAAAGCCAGGCCGGGCCTGCATGAAAAACAGTAGAACCCGCTATAAACGGTCGAGAAGTCACAACTAAACCACCCGGGCTTACCGACAGCAAGTTAACCTGTAGGACCACCCCGGGGGCCAGGTTTAGTCGTAAATCTCATAATATGTTTGACACCTTCAACCACCATTGCTATAATTTTATCGCATCTTTCGACTGAAAGTTTCACCAACAATATCATTTAAAGGCGGGCAGATTAACTGGTGGACAAAAGCGAACAGGTACTTAATATTGCCTTTGAAAGCGGTCAACTCAGCTACACGGGGCTGGAAGTTGATCTTTACAACACCGGGCTCAACCAGATCTTAAGTATGGCGGCAGCCCGGGGGCATTTGCTCTATCACTTCAGTATGGAAGATCTTTATCTCCATGAAGACAGGCCCCATGCCAAGGCGTCAATCCTGGACCTGCCTGAAAACTGGTACAGCGATCCCCTGGAATGCTACCGCCTGCTAAAAAAAATTGATGAACGCCCGGTAGATTTAAGCACTATCGACTTGTGCTTCTTCCGGGCAGACGATGTCAGGAACTGTGACACACCGAACCTCGACCTGATCCGCGCCATTGAAGAGCAAGGTATTCTAATGGAAAACGTGGAAGCGACCCTGTCCACCAACGATAAATATGAAATCATTGTTCGCTGCCCCGGTCTGCCACGGCCTTCGACTTACGCTGCCTGCACCCTGGAAGAGGCCATGGAGGCTTTAAAGAAACTGCCGCGCAATAAAGGGTCTTTTGTTTTAAAAGACCGCTACGGTTACGGCTGCGGCCACGCGGTGCACCGGATCGACTTTGCGGACCCGGAGCTAACCGAAGTAATAAACATGTACCTGAATATGTACAACCATATCCTCCTGCAGGAGTTCTGTTCCGAGGTTGAAGAAGGTGACATCGTGGTCACTTTCTTTGACGGGGAAATTATCGGCAGCATGCTTAGGGAAGCGGCGCCGGGGGAATGGAAAACCAACTTCAGCCTGGGGGCAGCCCAGCTCCCTCACTCCCTCAGCCCCGAACAGGAAGAAATTGCCCGGTCAGCGCAAAAAGCCTTTCCGGAGTGCCGGTTATTATCAGTTGATATGCTCCAGTCCGGCAAGGTGCTCGAAGTTAACGCTTTTCCCGGTGGGCAGGGCCTACTTGAACTTTACGGAATATCCCTGAGCAACATGGTTCTAGACCGCCTGGAAAGCGAACTGCTGGGCAAGCCAAAAGCCCCCTCGGCAATGGTGAAAACCATTACCTCCCAGCCCGCCTACCAGTGGGAAGACATTTACGCCCACTACGAAGGGCATGCTGAAAAGGTGGAAGTGGTTGATGTTTTCAGCGAGGAAAAGTACATTCTTTCGACCAAAGATTTAATTGAGTTCCGGCCCCAAAACCCGGACTTTATACTCTCCATTCCCCATTCCGGTGTTCTGATACCGGCCAAATATCAGGATCATTTTAAGCTTGATGCGAAATCCCTTCTGGAAATCGATCTCTTTAGCGATATCCTTTTTGAAGCCCTCGGGGGATTGCAGGTCATCTCCAGGCTGACCCCGTTTTTCGTGGACATGAATCGAAGAAAAAACGGTTCTAAATCCAAACACCTCCCCCGGCACCTGGGCAACCCGCCTACCGAATACTACAACGTCCAGGATGAACTGATCCTGCAAAAAGGCTATACACCTTACCAGGAGGAAAGCATCCTGGAATATTACGATCTTTACCACGAGATTTTGGCCTCGGTTATCGAAAAGAGCAAAAAAGAACGGGGCTATGCCCTGTTAATTGACGCCCATTCCATGACTTCGGTGGGGCTTGGCCGGGTTCATGACGAAGGGGAAGAAAGAGACAATATCGTGGTGGGCACCCTCGATGACACCTCGGCACACCCGGAAATAATTTCCGCTTTTATCAATACCCTGAAGCAGGGTATCAAGCCGTACGGCCTGGGGTTAACTTATGCCAAAAACGAACCTTATTCAGGGGGATTCATCACCCGGATGCACAGCGACCGGGATAATGATGTCCATGTCATCCAGGTGGAAGTAACCATGGATACCTACATGTATGAGGCAATAGAAACCGATAAAGAAAAACGTTATGCTTTAAAACAATCCCGGCTGCGTATTGCCCAGGACTTTCTGCGAAAAGCGGCGCTGGCCGCCTCCGATACGGCCAGGCGCCTTTATGTGTAGCAAGGGGACGGAGTTAATGCCACATGTTCACCGGGCAAAATATTTACTGGCGAAATCTTCAAGCTTAACATCCAGCAGGGGGTATTCATCTACATCTGCATCGTTAAAGTGCCACCACTCGCTTTCAATGGTGGTAAAGCCGTTGTTGACCATGACCTCGGTCAGGTAGTCCATGTTTTCCCGCGCTTGATCCGGCATGTCCGGGTAACTGCGCGCAGCCTCGGGCACAAACTCATCAAAGCCGGTGGGCATAAGCAGCTCTTCTCCTTCCTTGTCCACCAGGGTCACATCCACCGCGGCGCCACGGTTATGGTTAGACCCTCTTTCCGGCGAAGCGACATACCTGCTGTCGGGGAATTCCTCCCACAACTTTTCCTGCACGCTTAAAGGCCGGTAAGCATCCCATATCTTAAGACTGTAACCGTCCGCCCTGAATTCGGCCTGCGCGGAAATTAGTTTCTCTGCAGTTCCTTTTTGAAGGAGGCCCAGCGCTACCGGGTACAGCTGACGCCCGGTAAAATTATCCTCACCGGCATAGCGTAAATCGATCTTGATGGTAGGATCCAGATCCCTTACCCTGATCAGCCCTTCAACTACCAACAGCTCGTCATCCACCTCTAATTCCAGCCGGGCCCGCTCCAGCTGCGCCTCGAGATCCACCACATCTTCATTCATCTTCTCCAGCTTGCTTTCCAGCGCGGCCAGGTATTGCTCAAGCTCTTCTGTCCGGTTTTCCAGGTTTTTGTACCCCTGCCAGGTGAAGATCCCGCCTGCAACCAGGATGCCGAGCACTAAAACGCCCAGCATCCCCGGGTAAATGGTCTTCATAATCTCCTAACACCCCTGTTTTCTGCCCGTCAATACGGCCTATCTTCGGCAATGCCTTGAGTTTATTCTAACAAAGAATTTACCCTATCACTACTATTTCAAGAAAGGATTCATTAAACTATGCTACAATGTAGATCAGTTGATTAGAGGAGGAACTGGACCATGTTAGTGCTGCGCTTTATCGGAAATATTGTCTGGCTTATTTTCGGCGGGATTATCGGAGCCTTATTGTGGGCCATTGCCGGGATACTGGTCTGCTTGACCATCGTAGGCATCCCCTTCGGCCTCCAGTTCTTTAAGATAGCCGGTTTTGTCCTCTGGCCTTTCGGCCGGGATGTGGAAATCGGCAGTTTCGGGGTAGGCGGTTTGATTGGCAACATTCTGTGGATCCTGCTTTTGGGCTGGGAGCTTTGTCTCGCCCACCTGACCATCGGCGCCCTGCTTAGCCTGACCATCATCGGCATTCCCTTCGGAATCCAGCATTTAAAACTGGCCATGCTGGCCATCTTGCCTTTCGGCGCTAAAGTCCTCAACCGCCCCGGCATCCTGAAGGCCCCGGCTGCAGGTTAAGAGCCTGTTGTATTATATACCTGGGTTAAAAGTGCCAGGAGGAAGGTTTCGCAACCGTTTTTTTGGCTTTCGCCTGAGCATGACCATCACACCAACAGCCATGATTAAAGCGCTGCCCAGTATTTAGCCCTTTTAAGGGTAATGACCATTATATTTGCCCAGAGATTGCTGCCTGAATTACTTACAAAGCAAACTTCCAGCAATTTGAAATTACCTTGGCCCGACAATAATTTTTATTGCTGTTCTTTCTTCCCCGTTAATTTGAATATCAACAAAAGCGGGGGTGCAAACCAGGTCGATCCCTCCCGGAGCCACGAACCCCCTGGCAATAGCCATTGCTTTCATGGCCTGATTCAGGGAGCCTGCTCCGATTGCCTGCATTTCAGCTTTTCCCTTTTCTCGTATAACCCCTGCCAGGGCACCTGCTACAGAATTAGGGTTTGATTTTGCTGCAACTCTTAATACATCCATTTAAACTTGATCCTCCTTTGTCAAAATCTCTGAGCAAATATAATAACCAGTACAATATTTACTTCTAAAACTAATATAAATAATAATCTGAATTTTAGTATAACACATTTGAACTCAAATAGATACTGTAGCTACAAAGAGATTCCTCATGCCCCTGCTTATGTTTTTAATAGCTGCAGTTATTGATATAATATAGGCACAGGTTATCAAAACGCTGATTTCTTCCTGGGAGCAGCAAGGATCTAAACCAGGGCTGTTATTAAACTCTTTCAAGGAGGCGTAATTTATGGCCAACGCAAACAGACTTGCAAAAGTATCGCTGGTGAAAGCAGGCAACAGACGGCAGGCCCTGCGGCGCAGCGTGGAACTGCTTGACATCAACCCCGTCAAAGACAAAAAGGTTGTTTTAAAGCCAAACTTCAACACCGCCGATCCCTATCCCGGATCAACCCATCCCGAGACATTAGAGGAAAGCCTCGCTTATCTAAAAGATATGGGCGCTGCAAAGATTACAATTGCGGAAAGAAGCGGGCCGGTAGACAGCGCTGAAGTTATGGAAATCCTGGGAGTACACCAGGCCGCCGAAAAATACGGGGCCGAAGTCATCAACATTGACGAGCTCTCCCAGGCTGAGATGGTCAAAGTAAATCCGCCGGGCAGCAACTGGAAAGACGGCTTTCTGGTTCCAAGAATAATCAAAGAAGCAGAATGTGTCGTAGCCCTGCCCTGCTTAAAAACCCACCAGTTTGGCGGCATTTTTACCATGTCCCTGAAACTGGCCGTAGGGATAGTGCCCAAAGCGGGGACCAGCTACATGCAGGAACTGCACAGTTCCCCCCATATGAGAAAGATGATAGCCGAAATCAATGCCGGCTATGACCCGGATCTGATTATCATGGACGCTATGGAAGGTTTTGTCGAGGAAGGTCCGATGAGCGGGAAAAAGAAACAGCCCGGGCTCTTTCTGGCCGGGACTGATCGAATAGCAGTTGATGCCACAGGCATAGCGATCTTAAAAGACCTGGGCTCGACCAGGGAAATCATGGAAACCCCGATTTTCGAACAGGAACAAATTAAACGGGCGATTGAACTGGGCCTCGGGGTAGAATCAGCAGAAAAGATTGAACTGGTAACAGGTGATGACGAGAGCGCTGCTTACGCCGAGAAGATTCGGAGCATCCTTAATGATTGATGCTCTTGGGCAAGTCTAAAAACCGCAGGGTTGAATTTGAAGCAAATAAACGCAAAAAATGTTTTGATCGAACCCATTTTAACAAACTCTACCACCGGCAGGCTTTAAAGAGGTTGAACGACATAGGAGCAAATATACCTATGGTTGAAAAGGATATATTGATCCGAAGCAAAAGAACCCCCTCGCCCTCCGGTTGCAGCTTAACTTATTGAGGTGAGCCCTTTCGGGCTCTTTTTTTATTAATAATCTTGATATATAATAATATTGATAATATTAGGATCAGGTCTCAGATAAGGAGTTGTCATTTGGGATAGAAAAATTAGTAGCCTGGACCGTACTGTTCTTTGTCCTGGTCCTGGTGGCATCCGGAAGGCTTCGGATCGACCTGGTGGCCCTGTCCGGCTTGCTTGTTTTGGGTCTTTCCGGCACAGCGCCGCCGGATGTCATTTTTTCCGGCTTCGGCCATCCCGCCCTGGCTACAATCGTTTCGGTATTCCTGGTCAGCCAGGGCATAGTTGAATCGGGTATCCTGCGGGGACTGGGCCAGGCCGTGGCCCGGCGGGTGCAAAGCCTGCGCGGCCAGACTTTGAGCATTGCGGCAACCGGTTCAATTCTTTCTGCGTTTATGAATAATGTGGGAGCAGTGGGGCTCATGCTTCCTACTTCGGTTAGAATGGCCCGGAGGGCCGGAGTTGATCCGGGCACCTTCGGCCTGCCCCTGGCCATGGCCTCAATACTGGGGGGAACAATGACCCTGGTTGGAAGCGCTCCCAATATCATCATCGCTACCCANNTGTTTTCAGCAACCGGGCAGTCGTTTAGAATGTTTGATTATGCTCCACACGGCCTGGCTATGCTGGGCATGGCCTTTNTNATGTGGTTTTTATGCAGATCATGCGGTATAGTTCCCGGCGCCGGCAGCAGCCCTGAAGGCGATGACAGGNGCGCCGCAAAGAAAATGCCGGTTGAACAATCCGAAGCCGGNCCGGTCGGAAAACAAGATTACCATGATAGCNATCTAAGGACAGAAGACCCAACTGCAGACGGCGAAGAAAAGGATGACCTCGATGAAAAAATTTTTTTAGCGCCCTTTTCAACCCGTCAAAAGCAGGTTACGCTGCTCATTCTTTTGGCAGCGGTTATTACCGTCAGCTTCGGTGTTTTGCATCCTGCTTTCGGTTTCGGCAGCGCAGCCCTGCTCATGATGCTCAGCGGAGTGTTGAAACCGAATGCCGCTTATAAAAATATCGACCTGAAGATTGTTTTTTTTCTTGGCTCCATGCTCGGCATCGGCGAAACCCTGGAACACACCGGGGCCCTTGAAATGCTGTCGTCGGCCCTGGCCGGCCTAACAGAAGGACTTGCCCCTTTCTGGTTGATATTGATGCTGATTGTGGTGGCTTCAATCCTCTCCAACGCCATTAACAATTCAGCGGCAGCTGTATTTATGGCCCCTTTGGCTGTGGGCATCGCTGCGGGCAACAGCCTGGGGACAGCAGCAGCCCTGATGGCCACGGCAGCAGGTTCAAACCTGACCTTGCTGATCCCCACTCACCAGGCCGCTCTGATGGTTATGAGCAAAGCGCCTTTTCCCATCTCATCATTTATGCGTTTTGGCCTGGTTTTAACGATAATGTGCATTCTTACTGCAGCGGCGGTAATTTCCGTGGTCTGGCGGTAAGGCAATCTTACCGGCTGCAGTTATAGAAAATAGCGTGCTATGAAAAATGAATTAGAGAACAGTATGGCCAATATTAATATGAATGAAGAAGGAGGAGAAACTTATGCATTTTGCCCAAATTTACACCCCGGGCGTCGCTCAGTGCTCATACGTTATCGGAAGCGGAAAGAAGTGCGTAGTCGTCGATCCGGTCCGCAACATTGAACCATACCTGGAAAAGGCCGAAGAATTCAACATGGAAATCGCTGCAGTTCTTGAGACCCACCTTCATGCCGATTTTGTTTCCGGGCACATGGAGTTGGCGGCTAAAACCGGCGCGCAGATATATGCGCCCAAGGTCGGGAACTGCACCTTTCCCCACCATGCTCTCGAAGATGAAGAAGAATTCACTATTGAAAACCTGCGTTTCAAGATGCTCGAAACCCCGGGCCACACCCCGGACTGCACCGTTACCGTCGTCACCGACCTGGAGAGAGGTAATGAGCCGGTGATGGTCTTCACCGGAGACACCTTGCTGGTTGGCGATGTCGGCCGGCCCGACCTGTTCCCCAACCGGGAAGAAGAACTGGCCGAGAAACTGTTTAACAGCATAAAAAGGATCAAAGAACTGCCAGATCATGTCGAAGTCTATCCGGCCCATGGTATGGGCTCCCTCTGCGGACGGGCCCTTTCAGCCAAGCTGTGGAGCACCATCGGCATAGAGCGAAAACAAAATTATGCCCTTCAACATGATGATTTAGAAGCTTTTAAAGAAGACCTTCTTACCGGTATGCCCGCTGCTCCGGATCACTTTGCCCGCTGCACTGAAATAAACCGGCAGGGTCCGGTTTTGCTCCGGGACACAATGAAAACCGACCCCCTTGGCCCGGATGATATTGCAGAACTTATTGAAAAAGAAGGGTATTCAATTGTCGATGTCCGCAATTACCAATCATTTGCCTCCGCCCATATTCCCGGATCCTTCAGTATCAGCAAATACAGCAACTTGCCGACATTTGCCGGCTGGATAGTGCCCCCGGAAGACAAACTGATCCTGGTGATGGATCACAACGACAACCTTGCCGCTATTAAAAACTCTTTTTACCTGGTGGGCCTGGACAACATTGCCGGCTACCTGGAGGGATTCATCGAAAGCTGGATTAACAGGGGCTTGCCTTTAGACAATATCGAAACAATGTCTGTTCACAAACTACGAGATCTGATCGATAATTATAAGGTTCTGGCCCTCGACACCAGGGCTTTAAGCGAATTTGAAGAAGCGCACATTAAAGAAACTATTAACGTTCCCACCCCGGATATACGGCACCGCTATACTGAATGGGATCCCGAAAAGCCGATTATTGTTTTTTGCAACACCGGCAACCGTTCTATGACAGCAGCCAGCCTGCTCAAACAAAGAAATTTCCGGCGGGTCTTTAACGTTTTCGGAGGGACCACTGCCTGGTCTGCTGCCGGCTACCCGATGCAGCCGGGTGGTGAAGAACAGTGATTGCGACAATGCTGCAGGCTATCTTTATCGACCCCTGGCCCTTTTGGGCCGGGGGCATTGCCATCGGACTGCTTGTGCCTTTACTCTACTACTTCTATAATACAGCTTTAGGCGTTTCAACCGGTTACGGGAACCTGGTAAAAATATTCTTCCCGACAGGGCGCCTTCAATGGCTTAATACAAAATTCAAAGAAACCTGGAGCTGGCGGGTTTACTTCATCGGCGGTATTATCCTGGGCGGCTTTATTTCCTCCACCCTATCGGGCAGCCCTGGTTTTACCTCCGAAATGGGCCGCTTTACCGCCATTATAGCTTGGCCTCCTTTAGCCGGCGCTGTTTACTTTTTTGCAGGCGGCCTTTTGCTGGGGCTTGGAGCCCGCATTGCCGGCGGCTGCACTTCAGGTCACAGCATCCACGGCATCAGCAACCTTCATGTGTCAAGTATCCTCGCCACAATCCTGTTTTTACTTGGCGGGATTATTTCCGCCAACCTGATCCGGATCACGCTGATGGGAGGAGCCTGGTAATGAACAAAAATGTGGGGTTTTTAGGATTTGGAATATTATTCGGATTCGTCCTGAGCCGGGTCGGCGCCTCCGACTTTGATCTGATTATGGGCATGTTTATCGGTGAAGATTATACCCTGGTCGGGGTCATTGGCATCGCTATAATCGTGGGGGCTATCGGCATGCAGGTCTTAAAAAGGTCACAGCGTCCGGTTAGAAGCGGAGAAACCCTTAAAATCAGCGAAAAAAAACTTGGGCCCTGGAGCTTGCTGGGGGCCGGGCTTTTTGGTATCGGCTGGGGCTTATCCGGGGCCTGCCCCGGAACCGTCCTGGCCCAGCTGGGGGAAGGAAAAATATACAGCTTCTTTACCTTCTTCGGCATGATTTTCGGCACCTACCTTTATGCCCGCCTCAAGGAAAAACACCCCTCGCTCTAAAAATGCCAGGGGGACGGGGTTGTTCAGGGGTGTCAGGGGTGTCAGGGGGACGGGGTTGTTGACAACTTTACAGTATTGCCGGCGTTTTCGCCATAATCACTTCAGCATTGGAAGATTATCGATAAAGGGCTTGTTAAAAGTTTCGTTGCCCTCAGATCTGCTCCTCTATTTAATGAGGTCAAGCGGCCTGGCGCTGATGGCCTGTCTCATAAATAGGCTCTACTTCAATTGTTGTCAACAACCCCGTCCCCCTGGCACCGCTGGCACTAATAGAGGCTGAAGCCGTAATTGTCCAGGATCCATTTGGGGATTTCACAGCGGGCGGTTTTTAAAGGATCGACCACCTGTGATATGCTGACCCGCCCCCCGGCGCTGAGAATCATGACAATATCGGCGGTCGACAGACCCGTCCTCGCGCCGATCAGTTCCTCCATTATTTCAACAGAACCGGCGACGGCTTCATCTAAGCTTTCGTCGGAATAAATGACGGCCAGGAGCTGTTCATTTTCCACCAGGGGAGTAGGCAGCTCGAGATCCTTTACCAGGGCCACGTTCAACTGGACTTCGCCTGCGACTTCCGCTCCCGACACGCAGACCTCCCCGTCGCCCATCACGGCGTGCAGGTCGCCCGCGGCAAGCAGGCCCCCTTCCACCCAGACCGGGAGGTAGACCACGGCATTTTCCCTGATCAGGCTGGTATCCATGTTCCCGCCGTGCACACCGGGTGTTCCGCAGTTAATTTCCTTATCTTCCGGAGCCACACCAATAACCCCGATCATCGGAGCGACTTCAAAAGCGGTTTTATGATCAAAGATCACTTTGCCTTCTTTAATCGGCAGCACCCTGGAGTGGAGTCCCTCCAGCTTATGGCCGAGCACACCCAGGTCTTTGCCGGTGAGCATGACGGCCTGGTCATCGATCTTGATCTCCTCCACTTTTACCTTCAGGGAGTCCCCTTTGCGGGCTCCTGTAATATAGACCGGCCCTGTAGCGGGGTTGATTTTATCCCAGTCCACCTCTTCCATTCTGTCTTCAGGTTTCCGGATCTGGTTAGAAAAACAGTCCATTGTTTCCAGGCGGATACTTGTCCCCGGGTTAACCGTCAAAGCAGGAGACCCCTTTGGAGAAAATTTAAAGATGTGGTCTTCCTTGGACACAAAATGTATCATAACCTGCACCTCCTGTTTATTCAATTCCTAAACTGTTACTGATTCAACTGTTTTACATTACAACCCCAAGATCATTTTAAGCGCTTTTTATATAAGAGTGAGAATCCTTAAAGCACATCGTCCGATCCCAGCGGGCTGTCCCAAACGCGGTGGCTATCATCCCATAACTCCCCTTCAACTGTAACTACAACCTCGTTTACTTCAGGGAGCTGGGTCGCGGTCAGAACCACTGATTGCATGAAAACAGTTCCGGGCAAAGAGCCACCCGGCCACTGTTCCCCAAACATTTCTGCGCACACCTCAATTTCAGCCACACCTTCATCCGGGTTAACAGTAATTGCCAGGATATCCAGTTGTTCATGGATTACAGCCGCCAAATCTTCTTCCGCAGGCGGCCCCTTGATCAATTCCTCCAAAACCTTTTGCAGCAGTACCTCCGGGTCTTTTGGATCGGATAGTTCAATATAAAACGGTGTTACATAGCCATATTCTCCGGTTTGACCTGTATCAATTGCTTCTCTGTCGCCAAAAAAGAGAGCCACTTCCATATAGGTCACCTTTTCTTCAAATAAAGCGGTTAGGTTTCTATCTTCCACCAATTCGAACTGGTATATCTCTTCTTCGTTTACGATCTCTCCATCTTCGCTCCAGCCGGTAAAAACATAGCCTTCTGCCGGTTCCGCCTGCACGACAACCAGGGTTTCGTGTTCGTAGTTTCCGGCTCCATCTACACTACCACCCTGCGCCGGATCTGCCGCCAGTTCAACCTGGTGATCTTCGGCACAACCGGTTACAAAAAAAACGGCCATCACAAGAACTGCAGCAAACAAAAAATATGGTTTTAAATTTTTCATATTTATAACCGGCAGATTCCTGTACATGACTTCAACTCCTTCCTCCCACTTTTTTCACTATTGACATTCCGACTTCCTGCATATGTTTTTTCATTTGCCTCAATCTTTTCACTGATAGCTTAACATAAAAACCACTATTTGCTCAATAAATGTCAAAGCGGGAGGTTTCTAAGATTTTTGAGAGAACAAACCTTTTTAAACTATAATTAATTCAATGTTTCTTTACAAGAGGAAGGTGCAGAAACTGGCCGATTACCTGGAGGCCCCTTCCATGGTCCGGGACAGGCCTTTCAGCTCTGTTCTTCTGCCCGGCTTCGCAATGAAACCGCCCATGACGTTACCTATGAAAAGCTCGACCAGTTATTAGCTGCTTTAGATTACTCTATAAGTCACCTCTTTTAAGCAGGATTTAAAGATCATTTAACGAACAATGATTTGTTATCGCTCAATCCGGGAGATAAAGCACATGGCACAGGAAAGCAACCTCTACAGTTTCAATGTCCTCATGAACAGCATTCGTGATGGCGTGGTGATCCTCGATAAGGATTTACGGGTCATTGAAACCAATCAAAGCTTTGTTGATATGCTAGGCTATTCTGAATTAGAGCTTTATAATCTCCGGGCCTGGGACTGGCATGCGGACATGGATGAAAAAGATCTTCGCCACCTGTTTAGCAAGCTTGCTGCTGTAAGCAAAAAACTTGAAACCACCTACAGGTGTAAAGAGGGCCGGGAATTCGATGTCGAAGTCAGTGTAACCGGCGCCTTTTTTACCGGACAACAAGCCTACATCTGCATTTGCCGTGATATAACCGACCACAAACAGGCGCAAAAAGCCCTGCAGGAAAGCGAAAAAAAATACCGGACCCTGCTGCAAAACCTGCCCGTCGGGGTTTACCGGGTCACGCCGGGAAGCGAAGGAAAATTTTTAATGGTCAACCCGGCTTTCCTTGATATCTTCGGCTTTAAATCTGAGCAGGAATTAAAAGGCTTGAATATGAGCGATCTCTACTATGATGCCGCAGAACGGAAAAAAGCATCAGATCAGGTCATTGAAAACGACGGCTACGCCGCGCTTGAACTCAAACTGAGGAAAAATGACGGCACGGTGATCTGGTGCCTGGACACTGCCCAGCTAACCAGGGATGATGAAGGAAACCCCCTTTATTTTGATTGTATTTTAGAGGACATTACCGCCCGCAAAGAAGTCGAACAAAATTACTTTTCTCTCCTTCAAGAATACGAAAAAGTATTCAACGGAACCCAGGATGCCCTGTTCCTGGTAGAAGTTGTCGATGATAATACCTTTAAGTTCATAAGAACAAACCGCACCCACCAGGAAAAAACAGGCATCAGCCTGGAGCAGATCATGGGAAAAACTCCCCGCGAAATACTCGGGCCTGAGGCGGGACAAAAAGTGGAAGATAATTATCGGCGCTGTATCCAAAAAGGAGAACCAATCTACTACGAAGAAACCCTGAGCCTGCCCGGGGGAAAATGTGTCTGGTATACCACCCTGACCCCGGTTATCCAGGAAGGCAGGGCGGCCTACATAGTCGGCTCCAGCCAGGACATTACAATTAGAAAAAGGTACGAGGAAAGACTGCAGTACTTAAGCCTGCATGATCCTTTGACCGATCTTTACAACCGGGCCTTTTTTGAAGAAGAGATGAAACGTTTTGAAAAGAGCAGGGATTACCCGATTTCTATTATCGTTGCCGACCTGGACGGGCTCAAGGCAGTAAACGACAGCCTGGGCCATGCCAGCGGCGACGAATTGCTTAAGCTGACCGCTGACATACTGCGCCGTTCCCTGCGCTCATCGGACATCCTGGCCCGGGTCGGAGGAGATGAATTCACTATAATTTTGCCCAATACAGATATAGCGGTAAGCCGGGAAATTGTCGAGCGCATCCGGTCCAGCATCAATGAATACAATGAACAGGAACCCAAACTGCCTTTGAGCATTTCCATTGGCGCAGCCACGGCGGAAAAAAAGAACAGTTCCCTGGAAGAAGTGTACAGGATTGCCGATGACCGGATGTACCTGGATAAGATAGCCAGGCGAAACCCCGGAAAAGAGGGTAATTAACTGTCTCCCGCCCACAATCACATCATCCAGCCGGGAATAACGGTACAATTCTGCCATAACAACTTACCGGCGTTATCGGCCGCTGTTATTATTCAGCACACTTCTTACCAAACCGGCTGCCCCGGAAATCATCATATCCCCGTGAGGCACTGCCATGTAACCGAGATTTTCAGCCAGCCCTCTGCGCGGGCCGGTTACGGAAACAAAACCGAAAGAATGATAACCGGCTTCAAGAAGAATAGCGCAGCCATGCCCGTGATCAGCAAAAACTTCTTCATGGGTCAGGCTGCCTCTTCTAAAGCGGTCCAGGTAATCACCCAGGTGTTCGGCAGTAAGTCTCCCCGTATGATGCTCAAAAACACCGTAGACCCTGCTGCCGGCCACCAGGAAAGCGATGGTGTGCTGGTTGCCCACATTAACCA
>SL_8KL_010_SEDDRAFT_10001009_pt1 | contig 24366 bp, 22 predicted proteins | sample SodLakKL_010_SED_4_FD_11160 | JGI IMG/M metagenome (IMG submission 11160) | reverse complement strand
GTTTCAGTGATCGAATGCAGGGGTTCAGTTTCGTTGCCGTTGATAGCCACTGGAGGTATAAGAAACGGTATTCAAATAGCTAAGGCCATCGTTCTTGGGGCAGATATAGTAGGAATAGCAGGAGGAGTTTTAGACGCATTGGCTGAAGATGAAAAAAGCGTGCAGGAATATCTCCAGAGGGTGATCCGGGAACTGAAGACGGTGATGTTCTTATTGGGTTGTGACGACCTTGACGATCTTTTGCGTGTTAAGAAGGTCATCTCAGGGGATCTAAAGGCTTGGATGAAGTGATTTTTGGAGATGATAATCATGGATATGATAAATGAATTAGAAGATAGGAAGGAACTTATCGATAGAAAGATAAAACAACTGTTTGAAGATAAGAAAGATCATCAACTTTGGAAATCTATGGCGTATTATCCTGAATCGGGTGGAAAAAAACTCAGACCTTTTTTGACTATGGTCTCCACGGGAGCTTTTGGTGAATCGGAGGAAAAAGCCATACCTTATGCATTGGCACTAGAGCTCGTTCACAATTTCACTTTGGTCCATGATGACATAATGGATCAAGACGAACTCAGAAGAGGTGAACCAACCCTCTATAGAAAAGTTGGAGACGCCCATGCTATCAATGCCGGTGACGGTCTTTTCGCATTAGCGTTCAATATATTGACTCAGATGGAAGTAGATGATGAGAAGATAGTTGAATTACTTGACGAATTATCATCTTCCGTTATCAAAATAGCAGAAGGTCAAGAGGAAGACCTCAGCTTTGAAAAAGATTTTGATATCGAAGAAGATGATTTCATACAGATGATAGAAAAGAAAACCGCCTATCTTTTCAGAGCTTCTACAAGAGGTGGGGCGGTAATCGCTGGTTGTAATGAAGAAGAAACCGAAGCGATCGGTGAGTACGCTAGAAAGATGGGTATAGCCTTCCAGATACAGGACGATTATCTTGATCTTGTAGGCGACGAAGGTAAGATCGGAAAAGACGTTGGTAGCGATATCAAAGAAGGTAAAAGGACCTTGATGGTAATCAAAGCTCTATCTGAGTTGACTGGAGAAAGAGCCGATAGACTCTTAGATATCCTTGAAAAAGACGACAATACAAAGGTGGAGATAGAAGAGGCTATCGATCTCTTAGATGATGCAGGAGCTATTGAGTATTCTAGGAATCTAGCTAGAAACTACGCAACCGGAGCAAAAGCTGAATTGAGAGTTATTCCGGATAACGGATATAAAAATATACTAGAAGAGCTAGTCGATTTCGTTATCAACCGGGATAGGTAAAAACTCCTTCGTTCATTCAATCTTCTTTATCTTCTTGATATTTCCTTTTGAACTCGCTCTTCTCGATCTCTTCTAAGAGTTCTTTTAATACTTCCTGGGTTTCCTGCAGATCTTCGAAATCCCCTCTCTTTTCCAATTCTTCAGCCTGCCTTTCTAATTTCAATTCGTTTCTCCTCAATTCATCTTCTTTTTCCTGTAGAGTTTTCTCCCACTCTTCTAGATCATCTTCTCTTTTGTCAAGGTCATCTTCTAGTGACTCTAGATTTAATTCATGTTCGTCAAGATACTCCTTTCGCTGATCTAGTTCTTCTTCTAGTTCTTTCAACTTTTCTTCTCTCTGTTGGAGTTCTTTTTCTCTTTCAGAGATGCTTTCTTCTAGAGAATTAATATCATTCTCTTTTTGCTCCAATTCATCTATTCTACTTTTCAGATCTTTTTCAAGTTCATCTAATTGGTTTGCCTTTTCGTCTAACCTTTCTTCCTCTATGCCCAGTTCGTCTTCGAAGGACTGTAGATCACTTTCTCTTTCATCCAATTTTCTTTTCCTTTCTTCAAGTCGTTCCTCCAATTCGGCAATTTCATCTTCTTTTTCCTTCAAATCTTCATCTTTATCTTCTAGTTGCTCTTCTAGAGTATCTAGATCATCTTCTCGATCTTTTAGACTTTCTTTTCTGTCTTCTAATTCCCTCTTTAAGTTTTCTAGTTCTTCTTCTCTCTCATCTAGATCCTCTTCTTTTTCATCTAAATCATCCTTACGCTCATCGAGTTCTTTTTCATAGTTTGAGAGTTCAACTTTCTTCTCATCTAGATCTTCCGCTTTCTCTTCCAGCTGCTCTTCTAGAGAATCTAGATCCTCTTCTCGATCCTTTAGACTTTCCTTGAACTGATCGAGTTCCTTTTCCAATTCTTCTAATTCATTTTCTTTATCTAAGACTTTTTGTTCTTTCTCATCTAGATTTTCTTTTATAGAGTCGAGATCATCTTTCTTCTCATCCAATTCATCTCTGCGATCATCGAGTTGTTTTTCATACTCGGAAAGTTCGTTTTCCCTTTCATCTAGATTTTCTGCTTTCTCTTCCAGCTGCTTTTCTAGTGAGTTGAGGTCTTCTTCTTTTTCACTTATACTTTCTTTTCTACTTTCCAGTTCACTTTCCATCTCTTGCAATTCGCTTTCTTTATCTTTCAGATTTTGTTCCCTTTCCTCGAGTTCCTGTTGTAGAGATTTAAGATCGTCCTCACGTTCGTTTATATCTTCCTTTTGTTCTTCGATCTCTTTTTTGATCTCTTCAAGTTCATCTTCTTTTTCCTCTATTTTTTTATCTTTAGCTTCTAAGTCGTTTTCGAAAGTTTCTAGGTCCTTTTCTCTTTCATCTAAACTTTCTTTTCTTTTTTCCAGTTCACTTTCCATCTCTTTTAACTCGGTCTCCCTTCCTTCCAATTCCTCTTCTCTCTTCCTGTTCATCCTTCAAGGAAGCGATTTCGTCTTCCTGTATAACCAACTTTTCATTCCTTTCATCGAGTTGTTCTTCGTAATCAGAGAGTTCTTCTTCTTTCTCGGCGAGATTTTCTTCTTTTTCTTGCAGTTCTTTCTCTAGCGTATCTAAATCATCACGTCTCTGATCTAGCCCCTCTTCTCTGCCATCTAGTTCTTCTTTCCGTTCCATAAGATATTCTTCTTTATCCACTAATTCTTGTTCCTTTTCATCTAGTTCTTCTTCGAAGGAATCGAGGTCATTTTTACGCTGGTTCATCTCATCTTCTCGTTCGTTCAGTCTTTTTTCCAAAGAATTCAATCCGTCTTCCCTCTCATCTAAATTCTCCTTGAACTGATCTAATTCCTCCCCCAGTTCTTCAAGATCTGTTTCTTTATCCTTTAAAGTTTCCTCCCTGTTGTCCAATCTATTTTCTCTCTCATCGAGGTCCTCTACACGTTCATCGAGTCGTTTCTCAAATTCGTTGAGTTCGTCTGTTCTATCATCTAATCTAGCTTCGCGCTCATCGATCTCATCTTTTAGGTTAGTCAGTTCATTTTCTTTTTCTTTTAATTCTTCCTTTCTTTCGTCCAATTCATTTTCTTTGGTCTTTAAATCTTCCTTCCATTTGTCTAGATTTCTTTCCCTGTTCTCTAGATCCTCTTCCCAGGATTCTAAATTGATTTCTCTACTGTCAAGATCTCCCTTTCTTCGTTCAAGCTGAGTTTGGAAATCGTCCAATTCTTCTTTTCTGTCGTCAAGTTTCATTTCAAAAGAGTCTAAATTTTCTTTTCTCCTGTCAAGGTCATCTTCGATATTTTCTAGTTTTCCCCATTCTTTTTCTATCTCATTTTTTGCCTTGACCAAATCGTTTTCTTTTTCATCCAATTCTGCATCTCTTTCTTTTATTTTTTCAGCTCTATGTTCAAGTTCGTTTTCCCACCCCTCGATCTTGACTTCTTTCATGTCGATTTTATTTTCACGTCTCTCTAAACTCTGCTGCCAATCCTCTAGATCATCCTTCTTTTCATCTAGATCTGACTCGATAGAGTCTAAATCTTCTTTTCTTTCTATCAGTTTGTTTTGATGTTCTACAAGCTCATCTTGGCGTTTATTCAAGACCTCATCATAGGAATCTAGCTCGTCCTCACGTTCGTCCAAATGTTCTTCCAATTGAAGGATCGACTCTTCGAGCTCCAAGATACGATCCTCGACTTTGTTCAAGCCATCTTCTTTTCTGTTCAAACGGTCTGACTTCTCTGAAAGATGTTTTTCTTTTTCCTTCAAGCGTTTGTCTCTCTCCTCTAGCTGACTCTCTTTCTTATCTAAATTGTTATTTAGTTCATCGAGTTTTTTCTTACGTTTATCTTGTTCTTTCTCTCTACTTTCAACACTTTTTTCTCTTTGTTGTATGGTGTTACTCCATGTATCTATATATTCCTCTCTTTCTGTCACTTTAGACTCCAATTCGTCAAGGGTATTTTCTCTTTCTTCGAGTTTTTCTTCAAATGAGTCTAGAACCTCTTCTCTCTTCTCTACTATATTTTCTCTTTTTTCTACTTTTGAATTCTTTTCTTCCAATTCTACATTTTTTTCATCCAATCGCTTCTCTAGGTCTTTTAGCTCTGTTTCCCAATCCTTGAGATAACCTTCTTTTTCATTCAGATCCTCCTGTCGATTATCCAGTTTTTCACTTCTAGTTTCTAGACTAAGATACATCTCATTAAGAGCATTTTCTATGTTACCAAGTTCTTCCTCCCAAGTCTTCAAGCTCTCTTCCCTTTCATCCATCGCCTCATCTAATTTTTGGACCTTATCCAATCTATTTTCAAGTTTATCTTCATAATTTTCCAAACTTTTTTTCCTTCCAGTAAGATCAGTTTCCCATTCCTCTAATTGGGTCTCTCTAAGATCAAGGTCGAATTGATGATCGGCTAGATTTTCTTCCCATCTCTGCAATCTTTCATCCTTGTTTTCTAATTCCTTTTGTTTGACCTCTATTTTCTTTTCTTCTTCATTTATCGATTCTTTTCTCTCATCGAGCAATTCTTCTGTTTTCTTCAATTCTTCTTCCTTTTCTTTTAATTTGCTTTCAATCTCTTCGATATTACCTTCTCTTCTTTCCAGTTTCTCTCGTTTTTCCGTTATATCTTCTTCTTTTCTATCGAGAATTGTTTCTTTTTTAGAGAGTTTTTCATCTTTATCGCTTAATTGTTCTTCCCACCCCTCTAATTCGACTTCTTTCAGGTCTAGAATCCTTTCTTTTTCTTTCAGCCGTTCATCCTTATCTTTTACAGCCTCTTCTCTTTTGTCGATTTCGAGTGAACGTTGATCTAATTTTTCCATCCTAGTTTCTAATTCATCTTCGAGCTTTTCAAGAGAGCCCTCTTGTTTTTCTAGTGTTTGTTCTTTTTCCTCAAGAGTCTCTTTTAGATCGGTCAATCGATCCTCTTTTTCGTCTAGATCGGATTCTCTTTTTTCGACTTCTTCCATCTGTTCTTCTACATCTTCTTCAAAATTTTCTAGATGTTCTTCAAGCTCTTCAAGATTTGTTTCTCTTATGTCTAATCTGGTACCTCTTTCTCTCAGTTCTTTCCTCTCTCTTTCTAAATTTTTCTCTCTTTCTTTGATCTCTCTTTCCTTCTGGGAATATTCTTTCTCTAGAGCTTCAAGTTCCTCCATTCTATTTTCTATTTTCTCTTCTTTGGATTCCAATTCTTCCTCTTTCTCCTCGAGTTCCCCTTCTATGTCTTCTATTTCAGCCTCTCTTTGGTCCAGACTTCTTCTTTCCTTTTGGAGTTCTTCTTTACCTTCTTCGATCTCTCCTTTTATCTCATCGATCTCCTTTCTTTCCTTCTTTATCTCTGCCAGATCTGATTTTATTTTTCTTTCTCTATTGCTGATGCTCGATTTTATTTGATCTAGATTTTTTTTCTTTTCCTTCAACTTCTTTTCTCGCTCATCCAATCCCTTCTCTCTTTCCTGGATACGATCCTTTTTTTTCTCAGCCAACTCTATCTCTTTTTTCAATTCTTTCTTTTTCTTTTCTAGCTCTTTCGTCTCCGATCTGCTGTTTTCTAGTTCATCTTTCCAATCTTCTAGCTCTGTTTTGAATCGATTCAATCTATTTTCTTTCCTCTTAAGCATCATCTCCTTTTTCAGAAGAGATTTGATAATACCTATAGTGCCCCCGTTTATATCCTGAAGAACATCTAAGTCCTCTTCATCGAGATCTTCGACACTCAGATCCTTCTCGACCTCTTTCTCCGCGAGCACCTCATCAATTATCTCCTGCTCATCGTATCCTTCAAAGTTCCCATCTTTTATGAGATCGCCTTCAGGTCTTTCATCTAGGTTTGAATCTTCTTGAGCGGCAGAACTCAACTCAGTGAAAAGTTCTATATCTACATCCTCTTCGATTTTACAGTTTTCAAATTTAGATATGACTTGACTCATATAAAAATTTGAAGAGCGGGCACAAGAATAGAGTTCTAGGACAGAGTTTTTGTCGTAAGAGATCCGAGCCATTTCAGTAAAAGCTTCCTTTCCTTTTTTAGATTCACCGTTTTCTTCAAGGCGTGCAGCAGCCGGCACACCATCTTTTAATATTATCACACCTTCAATTTTTGAATCTTCATCATCAAAATCAACTTTGAGATAGCCATCGAGTCCCCGCCGTTCTATATCCGATATGATATTTTTAACGGATTCTATACCTCCCATGCTCGTTGAAATCCTCTTGCCGGCTGGTATCTCCATGCTGAACACCTAATAGATATCGAAATATATACTTCTTTATATGATTGAATTTTATCATATAGGAGTTTCGGTCGGATTATAGTATTTTAGATTTTTTATGTTAAGTCTCAAAATTGAGATAAGAGCCAAAGTTCCTTTCACATCGATCGGTCAATCCTTTTTTAGGAAATCCTCGGCTTTATACATAGCTATAGTGGTATGTGGATGGCTTATTTTGTTCTGCTCCAACATCGAATAGGCTTCTTTTATGGAAAACTGGCATATGTCTATATCTTCTCCTTTATCATGATCAATATTTCCTCCTCTTTCTACAGTTCCAACGAAAAGATGGGCTTTCTGATCGTTCAAACTCGCAATAGGATGATACTCACACAGCTTTTCTGACTTCTGTAAAAGAAATCCTGTTTCTTCCTCGAGTTCCCGCTCTGCCGCCGCTTCAGCGGTTTCACCTTTATCGATAAAACCAGCTGGAAGTTCTATCACTTTTTCATCAATCGGATACCTGTAGTTTTTGATCAGTATCAATTTGTCTTCAAAAACTGGTAGGATCCCTGCAAAATCTGGAAGGTCAAGCATGGTATAGGTCTTTTTCGATCCATCTGGTAGGATCAAATCATCTTCGGTCAGCGTGAATAATGTCGAATCTGCGATTTTTCTAGACTCCTCTTTTTTCCATCGAGCCATGTTCTCGGTAAAACATTAGACCTATTTTTTATTATCCCAGCAAAAGTGCTTCTAGCAGAAATATACTACCGAGTATTATGAAAAGCGAACCCGCGATAAGATCTATTTTTTTACTTTCAAGAAGTTCTCCTATCTTTGAGCCGAGTACCACGCTTATAGCTATTATCGATCCCATTCCTATTAGAGCTCCTATGAGAACGGAGAAAGGAGATGCGTATCTCGCGGTCAAAGCTATAACAGCAAGCTGGGTCTTATCACCGAACTCAGCAAATATAGAAAATACAAAAGAACTCCATACGACCTTTCCGTTATTTTTTTCTATATTTACCTTCTCACCATTTTCATAAAATATGGTATATATGCCAAAAAATATGAAGATCATAGACGCGAATATTTTAACATAGGTCACGGGAACAAATTGAAAAAGTATAGTACCTAAAGCTACAGCCAATATAGTGACGATGGCGATGCCTGCAAATATTCCTGCGAAGACAGCCTTGTTATCGTATCTAGACGCTAGTGAGATAGTCATCAATTGACTTTTATCACCGAACTCTGCTATGAAGACGGTGGAGAAGGTTATCCCAATAACAAATAGCCATAGCATCGGGATGTCTTTTCATTTGAGATATAAATAGGTTTTGTTTGCAGGATATAAGTTCAAAAGGTTTTTTCTCTTCGATCGATCTCGTTATGGACCAAGGTCACAGAATGTGATGTGAAATACTCTCTAGGTCCTACGGAAATCTTCTCAACTCCCATCTCTTCGCATTTTTTGAGTATTTTTTTCGGGAATCCTTTGTGATCACCCAAAATGAAAATCGGATCCTTTTCGACCTTTAGGTCTCTGATGTCATCCCCTTTTCTTTCAAGGAGATATAGCGGATGATGTGATATCTTCTCCAACAATTTATTGATATCTAACTTTGATAGATATATGCCGTCATGGGTCTCCATCCAGCCATCTTCAACTACATCCCTATATCTCAAGCACTTCTTTAACCATGTAGCTATATTTCTTTCATCAGGAGAAACTCTTTTCAAACTGGAACCGTCTAATTTGATAGTCAAAGGAGGGTCTGGTTCCCCATTCAAACAGATATTTATTCTAGTATCTTTTCTCATATCGTTCGAGAGCCAAAGTGCAGAAATTATGCTTTTACAGATAAGATCCATCCTCCCTCCACTTCCTGGAAGGTCTTTCAAGTTGAAATCTGGGGTAGTAGCTCCTTTACTAGAATAGATAATGAACTCTCTCATATACAGACTAAATCGAAATGAAGCTTTAAGTCTTTCCTACAATTGACTGAGTGACTTCCTATCTAAAGACGGATTAGATTTATATCTCATGAATCTGTAAACAAGTTAGGCTCAAACAATGAAGATATCACCTTTGGTTATACATCCTCATCATATAGATTTCTTTGAAAATCTACATAACGAGCTTAGAGGTAAGGGACATGATGTTCTCTGTTTCGTGAGAGATGACGATGTAAACAGAGAATATATTCAGGATTCTGATATAACTCACAGCTTTTACGGCTCGGGTCCGAAGGGTTATCTCCCAGATTTCGTATCTAGATATAAAAACCAGTTCTCTCTAGCTAGAAAGCTCTTCTCTTTCAAACCAGACCTTATTTTTTCCGTAAACAGCATCCCTTACTCGACTTTCAATTCTATATTCAACATTTACTCCGTTACGTTTTTGGATAGAAGACTGCAAAAGAAGGACGAGAAGAAGATATTTAGGCATGCAGATAAGATCGTCACGCCTGATTGTTATCCCTTTGAAGTACCTTCCGATAAGCAGGTCTCTCATTCTAGCTATCATCCTTTTGCATATCTACATCCAAATAGATTTGAAGCCGATCCTACTGTTTTAGACGATCTGACCGTCGAACCTAACGATTACGTTTTCATCAGCTTCGCTAGTAGGTCCTGGGAAGGCTTCACCGAGGAAGACCTACTCACTCGCAAAGAGAAGATAGATATTGTAAGGGAAATATCGGAATATAGGAAGGTTTTGTTAGATGGGAGAGGTTCTGTTCCCGAGCCTTTAGAGGAATACGTTCCTTCTATTCCACTGAGGAGTTACAATCAACTCATGGCGAATTCAGAACTCGTTGTAGGTGACGACCCGATCATATGTGGTGAGGCGGGTGTTCTCGGGATACCATGGATTTTCATTTCTGAATCTTCTGCACCTACGTTAGAGGAGCAAGAGATACAATATGAGATAGGAACCCAGGTCGAAAGTATTGAAAAAGCCGATGAACTCGCAGAGATGCTATTAACTGGAGAGGTAGAGCCAGATTTCGAAAACGCTCGAGAGAAAATCCTAAATGATAAGATTGATCTTACTGAGTGGATGGTTAAATTTGTTGAGATATCCGAAAAGATAATTTAGTTTAATTTGTCAGTAATTAGTAGGAGCTATATCGATGAAGAGATGGTTCGAAGATGAATCCTTCTGGGAAGAGTTCAGGGACGTTTTATTTTCCGAAGAAAGGTTAGAGAGAACGGAGTATCAGGTGGATAGATTTGAGGAACTTTTAGGACTTGAGAAAGGAGACAAGATACTAGATCAGTGCTGTGGGATAGGAAGACATTCTATAGAACTAGCTAGAAGAGGATATGAAGTGACGGGGATAGACCTGACCGAAGCTTACCTCGAAGAAGCTAGGGAAAAAAGCGAAAAAGAGAGTTTGGAAATAGAATTCATAAAAGCAGACATCCGGGATTTCAAAAGAGAAGGGTTTTACGATGCCGTGATCAATTTTTTCACCTCTTTTGGTTATTCAAAATTTGAAGAGGAAAATAGAAAAGTTCTACGAAACTCGTATATTTCTTTGAAACCAGGTGGAAAAATTTTGTTAGATGTGATGGGCAAAGAAATATTGGAAAACATATTCACAGATACTGACAGGTGGAGGATGAAAGACGCTTATTTTTTGGAAAATAGAAAGATAAGGGACGATCTTGAAATGCTTGAGTCAGAATGGAAATTGATCAGAGATGACGGTGAGGTCCACGAACATAAATTCATGTATAAGCTGTTCACGAAAGAAAAGCTAGAAAATATGTTGAGGGATATAGGTTTTGATGGAATAAAGATTTATGGAGATCTAGAAGGCTCTGGTTATGACGACAGCGCAAGAAGATTGATCGCGATCGCAGAAAAAAAGGACAAACACGAATTTTAGGCGTAAACATTATATCCCTTATGCTCAGTTGAGCATCTTGAATGAAAGATCCTTATGGAAGAGAGATAACGAATCTGAGAGTTTCGCTCACTCAAGAATGCAATCTAGACTGTTTTTACTGTCATAACGAAGGTGAAGAAGAAAGTCAATATAAAACAAGACTACGATCGGAAGAGGTAAAGCAGCTGGTGAGAACCGCGTCAGACCTAGGTATGAACAAAGTAAAGTACTCTGGAGGCGAGCCATTAGTTCATCCGGAAATTGTTGAAATAATCTCAATTTCTTCTGAACTGATGGACGATGTATCTTTGACCACGAATGGAGTCCTACTTTCCGAAAAGGCGGAAGAATTGAGTGAGACTGGACTTGATAGAGTCAATGTTAGTCTAGATGTGATGGATCCTGAAACTTATGAAAAGATAACAGGAATGGCTAATGTTGAGAAGGTCAAAAGAGGGATAGAAAAGGCCAACCAGGTCGGTCTCCACCCTGTAAAGATAAATATGCTTCTGATGAAGGGTTTGAATGAGGGGTCTATAGACCAAATGATGGGATTTGCAGCAGACACTGGCTCTATACTTCAGGTCATAGAGATGACCAGCAGTAGAGAAGGTATCAGTGATGACTTCTATAAAAGGTTTCATGTTTCGCTGGATGAATTGGCCTCAAAGCTTGAGAAGAGAGCTGTAAGAACAGAAACTAGAAATATGCATGCTAGAAAAAAATATTTCCTAAAATCACCAGAAGTTGAAGTAGAACTCGTAAGAACGATGCATAACTCGACCTTTTGTCAGAACTGTACCCGTTTAAGAGTAACATCGAAGGGTGAATTGAAACCTTGTTTATTAAGGACTGATAATCACGTCTCTACAAAAGAGATCTTGAAGAGGAACGGGAACGTAAAAGATAAGTTTATCAAGGCTATAGAGGAAAGAGAACCGTATTGGTGTGAGTGAGATGGTTGGAAAAAAAGCGTTAGTGACTGAAGAAGATTTTACGATAGAAGAGTTGAAAGAACGCGTGAGATCAGACGAGGATGGAGCACTCGTTGTTTTCAACGGGGTTGTTAGATCGAAAAATAAAGATCAGGAAGTAGAAAAATTGGAATTGCAGAGATATGAAGACATGACCGAAAGTGAACTTGAAAAAGTGAAAGATGAAGCTCTAAACAATTTCAAGATAAGTGATCTAGTAGTGGTTCATAGATATGGAGAATTGAACATAGGGGATAATATAGTCGGCATCGTTGCAGCGGCTCCTCACCGTGAAGATGCATTCGAAGCTTGTAAATATACTATAGACAGGATAAAGGAGAAAGTCCCTCTTTGGAAAAGAGAGACGACGAAGGGTGGAGAATCTAAGTGGCTTGATAAAGAAGAGAGTGAGTGATCATGGGAATGATAGATATAAGTGGGAAGGAAAAAATTCCAAGGAGGGCTAGAGCTGTAGGAGAGATCTTACTCGATGAAAAGAGTATAAAAGCTATTCAAAATGAAGATATCAAAAAGGGAGACGTTTTTCAGGTAGCAGAGATATCGGCCATACAGGCGGTGAAAAGGACTTCAGAAAGTTTACCTCACTGTCATCCTATCCCGATCGAGAGCGTGGATGTTAAATTCGATCTAACCGATGATACTTTGAAGGTAGAATGCGAAGTCAAAGCGGTTTACAAGACCGGTGTGGAGATGGAGGCTCTTTCAGGTGTGAACGCCGCTCTTTTGACAGTATGGGACATGGTGAAATACTTGGAAAAAGATGAGGATGGCCAATATCCCGATACCGCGATCAAAAACATTTCCGTTGTGGAGAAAAAGAAGGTGTATGAGGATGAGTCATCAAGAGCATAAGAAAAACGCACCAGATCATGTCGAATGTGCGGTGATAACAGTCAGTGATACTAGAGATGTCGATAGTGACGTATCTGGTAAGATGATCAGAGAGATGTTGATGGAAGAAAAACATGAGATAGTTGGATACGAGATCGCTAAAGACGATGCGGATGATATAAGGAAAACTATAGAGTCTATAGATGCGGAAGCGTATATTCTAAATGGAGGAACAGGTATAAGCGGTAGAGACGGAACGCCTGATGTTTTAGATGAGATCATAGATAAAAGACTTCCCGGTTTTGGAGAGGCATTCAGGAGATTAAGTTTTGAGGAGATAGGTTCGGCAGCGATATTGAGCAGGTCTCTAGCTGGCGTAGCCGATAAGAAGGTCTACTTTTCACTTCCAGGCTCTACTGCAGCGGTTGAATTAGCGATGAAAGAGCTAATATTACCAGAATTGGGTCACATCGTTTTCGAGGTGAATAAGTGATGGAAGAACAGAGGCCGTTTGGTGAACTCATAACTTACACCGATGCACTTACTACTATTTTAGAGGAGGTCCGGCCTGTAGAAAGGAAAGAGATCATAGATTTGGATGACGCCTTTGAGAGAGTCCTTGCCGAAGATGCAGAAAGCGACATGTTCGTCCCTCCTTTCGATAGAGGGGCTATGGACGGATTCGCCGTAAAGGCTGAAGATACTTTCGAGGCGGGAAAATTTGATCCGATCGAATTGAAGAACATAGGAACTCTGCATGCTGGCGATTCGCCAGAAAAGGAGATTGAAAACGGAGAATGTATCCAGATCGCCACTGGGGCACCAATGCCTGAAGGGGCCAACGCTGTTGTAAAAGTCGAGGTCACAGAGAAAGAAGGAGATAAGGTGAAAATACACAAACCAGTACACCCTGGGGAGAATGTATCTCCTAAAGGAGAAGATATTGAAGAAGGAGAGACGGTAATAAAGAAAGGTTCGTTCCTTACTTCCGCAAAAATAGGCGCATTGGCAGCCATGGGAAAGGAAAAAGTAAAGGTATACGAAAAACCGAAGGTAAGTGTTATTCCGACCGGGGACGAAGTTGTTGCGGTCGGAGACGAATTGAAACCAGGCCAGATCTATGATGTAAACTCACACACTTTGAAAAGTGTAGTAGAAAAGAACGGCTGTGAGGCTTGGAGAAAAGATGTCGTGCACGACACGATCGAAGGCCTCAAAGAGGGTATAGAGAAGGAAGTAAAAGATAAGGATATGATACTTTTTTCTGGAGGTAGCTCAGTAGGAGATAAAGACATATTGATCGACGCTTTAGATTCTATCGGAGAGGTGATATTTCACGGTGTGAAGCTCAAGCCGGGTAAACCGACACTTTTCGGAGAGGTTGAAGATACCTTGGTCGTTGGAATGCCAGGTTATCCCACTTCCTGTTTGAACACCGCTCAGCAGTTGATCAGACCGGGATTGAGAAAGATGTCTAGACTTCCAGAACCATCTGAAAGAAGTACCGACGCGGTCTTAGCGAAGAGGATCACATCCTCATTGGGTAGGCAGCAATATATGACGGTAAGATTGGAAAACGAGAAAGCACATCCGGTTTACAAACAATCTGGAGCAATCACCAGCATGGCTCAGGCAGATGGTTATTTCGAGATCCCAGAAAATGTCGAATTGATGGAAAAGGGAGAAAAGATTTCTGTAACGCTGTTCTGATCAGTCGACTATCTTGACGTTTTTTCCCGCATTCACATCTTGAATGAGTTTTCTAGCGACTCTAGTACCTTTTCTTACTTTTATAGAACCGCCCTGGCCCACGGTTACAGTTGACAGGTATTCGTTACCTGAAAACAGGTCCACAGTTTTCCCTATTTTTTCTCTTCCAGCTTCGATTATCACTTTTTCCTCGCCGACCAAAACGTCGACGTTTTTACCTTTGATCTTATCCTTGATCACTCTTTCTCTTCCACTCGCCTCTTCTAATGGCTGTACATCGATCCTAAGACCTAATTGGTCTTCTATCCGTGAGATATTTTTTCCGTTCTTTCCTAAAAGTCTAGGTATTTGGCTATCCGGAACGTAAACCTTTACTCTATCGGAACTTTCTACTTCGACTTCGACTCTGCCGGAAACGTATCTATTGATCTCCCTTTGAATCTCTTTCTGTGCTATATCGTGTACAGGTTTGCTCCTTTTTTCTCCTTCAACGGGCATAACAACGACTTGTTCTCCGTAGGAATATACTTCGTATTCTGGAACACCTGTTTCAAAATCTTTGACCTCTATCACCGGCCTGGCTAGATCCTCTTCAACCATCCCCTCAGGGACTTTCACTGTATATGTGATGTCGTACACTTTTTTGATCTGAGCTTCCTCGACGAAAACTATCGTGTCAACGATCTGTGGTACCATCCCTAATTCGACTCTTCCTATTAGCCTTTGAAGTGCATCTATAGCGCGGTTCGCATGGGTTACTCCGATCATCCCCACTCCTGCTAGCCTCATATCCGCAAAAGTCTCAAAGTCCGGAGTCTTCCTCACTTCGTCAAAGATCGTGTAATCAGGTCTAACTAAAAGTAAAATATCCCCTGTATCTTCCATCTTACCTTCTAACTTACTGTATTGGGTTATCTCATCCCCTACTTGAAGATCTCTAGGGTCTTCCATCGTTTTTATTGTGAATTCACCTTTACGTAGATAATCTGCGATCGCCTGGGCCAACGTACTTTTCCCAGCACCTGGTGAACCCGCTAAAAGCACGCCTCTTCGTCTTTCTGTAAATCTCTCTTTCAACTCTTCAGATAACTTATATTCCTCCAGATCGACTTTAGCTACAGGTCTGACAGCGGTTATCTCAAAACCATCAGAGAAAGGGGGTCTAGCTATAACGATCCGGATATTCTCCAATTGGACTACGGTAGCTCCACCTTTATCCACTTCTATGAATCCTTTGGAAGATCTCTTAGCATTTTCGATGATGTTGTGAGCTAGAGCTTTTAATTCTTGATTGGTAGATTTTTCCTCTTTGATAATTTCTGTTCTGATGTTGCCAGGGGTACCTTTTTTGGCAGTAGGTTTCGTCCCATCTCTCAAATGTACGGACATCGTATCTTCAGTGAAGTATCCCAGTATCTTGTTTCCCTCCTTTTCTTCCTCTAGAACAGGTTTGAGATATTCAACATTAACTCCTTTCGCCTTAGCGACTTCTGATTGTACCAGATCACTAGTCACCAATAATGCGTTTTCGTCAAGTGCGATAGAACGTATTATAGAATCTATCTCTCCTTGGTCCGAGAGCCTTCGCTCATCCAATTTAGGTCTTTCACCTTTGAACAAAAGGTTGATTTTTCCCGTTTCAGAGAGTTCTTTGATCTCCTGTATCTCTTCTAGACCGCTCATGCCAGTCTCTTGACCTCTGTTAGCTTGAGATTCGAGTTCGAAAAGAACGGCTTCAGGTATTAAGACCTCGGCCCCCTCATAATCACCTTTTTTGACTTTCGATGTGATCCTTCCGTCGATTATAACGCTTGTATCCGGAACTATTTTCATGTATATCGATGAAACTTGCTTTTATTTAAATACTTTTGACCATCTGATTTTCAAATTTATTAATTGATAACCGACGGTAGCATTATTTTTATTTTCGGTCTTAAAATATATTAAAATTCTCCTCCTATGTTCGTCAGACGGATCCTTGCTTCAGGGTGAAAATACCCTCTTTTAACCCCTGATTTGCCTGGATAATAACGAAACATATTTATATTAATAGTATATTATGGGTCTGGGAGTTGGGTATGACGCCATCTCCGAAGTAGGAGGTAAAAATAATGAGCATGGAAAAAATAAGTGTTGGAAAAGCCAAAGAGATAGCCGATGAAAAAGGCTTAAAACCCGGACTAGTCAAAGGTACTGACGGTATACAGTTCACCAAAGGAAACAATGATAGGATCGAAACGGTTTCTTGGGAAGAATTCGAAGAGAAACTTGAAGAAAGAGATCTCGCTGTTTTCGAATCAGGCGGCTGGATGAAGATAATGAGTGATGAATGAACGAGGACTGAGTAATACTCGGTCCTCTTTTTCTTTTTTATTTAACTCTCTTGCTTAGATAAATCTTTTTTACTTTGAACTGTGTTAGTCATCTGATGATAGAGATAACTGATAGATGGGGTCTAGCCAAACGGGGAAAATGGAATATCAAGAATAAAGAAATAGAGACACCTAATATTTTTTTTCTTCAAGGTGATCTATTCGATCCACCTGAGGATTCTGAACTGACTCTTTCTGTAGATGGAAGTTCGGACTTTAAAACCCCAAGTTCTTTTTTCAACTTTGAAGAAGAAAGTGATTTTCCTTCTGCATTTGCCTATCCCGGAGATATGATCGACGGTTTGGTAGACGAAATAGGGGGCGATGAAAAGATACAGATCATTTTCGATCAAGCTCCTGATCCTGATGCAGAACTTTATGTAATCGGAAATGCGCCTGAACTTTATAAGAGAAGCGATCGATTGTATGAAAAGATAATAAGCCTTAGGAGAAAAATAGATTATCATAAACTCCTATATCTACCAGGTATAGTTCAGCCTAACAACATGGCACTGATGACTTATCTCGGTGTTGATCTTTTTGATTCTGCATATTCGGAGACGATGGGAGTTGAAGGAGTCGAATTATCTGATTGGATAGGCTTCCCGGGAACTTCAGAGAATAATTCTCGCCACCTATTGGACGAACTACGCCTTATTCGAAAAAGCATCCAAAATCATCGTATAAGAGAACTGGTAGAGGTCCGTTCAAGGGTCGAACCTTGGCAGGTAGAACTTATTAGGAAAGCTGATGAAGATTTCAAAATCTTTTCCAAAGGTGTTCCTGTTAGTGGAGATGATTTTTCCGTCACAACTAGAGAAAGCTTGAACAGACCAGACATCGTGAGATTCAAGCGTAGAATAAAAGATAGATATTCTCCACCGGATAGAGATGTACTGCTTTTGTTTCCTTGTTCAGCTAGGAAACCTTATTTTCAGTCTCGAACTCATCGCAGGTTTAGAGAAGCTACTCGAGAAATCGATTGGACAAGTCTGCAAGAAGTCACTCTCACATCTCCGTTAGGAGCAGTCCCTAGAGAATTGGAGCTCTTCTATCCTGCTCAACAGTACGATATTCCAGTAACACATCGATGGTTTGAGGAAGAAAAAAAGATGATCCTTGAGCAGCTCCAATCAATAATAGAAAAAGGTGATTACCAAACAATAATATCCCATCTACCTGAAAGCATGTCTTTTGTGAGTGATGAGATCGACGGGATAGACACCTCTAGAGGTTATCACCCAACATCAGACGAAGCCATAGAATATTTAGCAGATAAGTTGAAAGAAGTTGTTGGGAAAGAAAGAGGAGACGTACAGGGATTTTTACAGCAAAATCTAGAGTCTTTTTCTAAGTTCCAGTTCGGAAGAGGAGGTGAACGTCTTCTTGATGGAGCAATTATAAAGGGGAAATATCCATGGTATAAGATAATGGGTGATGATGATCAGAGAGGCATGTTGGTACCTCAAAGAGGATTGATATCACTAACATTAGAGGGTGCGGAATTATTGAAAAAAGAAGAAATAGCTTTAGTGGAAATAGACGATTTCGTACCTAAAGGCAGTGTCTTTGCGGTCGGCGTGAAAGATGCAGATAAAAGTATAAGACCGGAAGAAGAAGCTTTAGTTATACATGAAGGAGAATTAAGAGGCGTCGGTCCAGCAGTGATGTCTGGAGAGGAGATGATGCGAGCTGAAAAAGGAGAAGCGATCAGATTAAGGCATCACCTTTGAAGTCTTCATATCTTTTTTATATCAGGATGTTTTTCAAGTATCATACCTTCTACTTTTAATGGTTTTAGATGATTAGCCAGGTCCACAGCTTTTTTCAATTTAGATTCATGATCAGAAAATATGGTGTAAAGTTCTTCATCATTATCGACTTTATCTCCTTTTTTCTTGTTCAAACTTATCCCTGCTTTTTTGCTGTTCGGTCCTCCTGCTGCTCTCACTATCTGTATCATCTCATCGTTGTTTATACTGTCGACATAGCCCTCATCTTTTGAAAGTATATCTTTAGAGTATTGTCCGATTTCAACCTCATTTGAGCTGATTTCTGGATCGCCTCCCTGTCTATCTATAATCTCCTTCATCTTGTCCAAAGCTTTGCCACTTTCTAAGATACTTTTTGCCTCTTCTTTTCCGTCTTTGATCTCGCCCTGCTCTAATACCATACCGGCGAGTGTAGTTGATTTTTCTATCAAGCTCGAAGGTACTGACTTCCCTTCTAGAGCCATCAGAGCCTCTTTTGCCTCGATAGCGGGTCCTATAGTGTTCCCTATAGGCTGACCTCCATAGCTGAGTGCGCAAGAGGTCTCGATACCTATATCTTCACCTAAAGAAACAAAGTCTCTTGCATATTTCCGCCCGAGTTCTATGCTCTCAACTTTAGTGTTGGGTCCTACTGGAATATCCATCACAAGATATTCGGCTCCAGCCGCTTTTTTCTTCGCTAGGACAGAAGCAAGCACCTGAGGATAAGGATCGATCCTCAAAGGATATTCAGCTCTTATGATTATATCGTCGCTCGGTGCTAGATTTACTGCGCCACCCCATGCAATAGTTCCTCCAACATCTTCCGCGATCTCTTTGATCTTTCCGATGCTGAGGTCGACATTGGCTAAGGTCTCGAAAATATCTGCGGTCCCTCCTGCACTCGAGATCGCTCGAGAGCTAGTTTTAGGGATCATCATACCCGCTGCAGCGACTATTGGGACTATTAGAAGTGTTATCTTATTTCCTGGAACACCGCCAATACTATGATGATCAAAGACCGGATGTCTTTCGAATTCGATCGTATCTCCTGTTTCTACCATCGCATCGATGAGATGTTTGATCTCTCTTTGGTTCATCCCTTGCGAATACGTGCCAGACACGTAAGCAGACAACTCTATATCTGAAAGACGATGATCCACTATGTCCTGGATTATCTCTCTTATACCGTGTTCGGATAGTTCTCGACCCTGGAGTTTTTCTATGATGTGCTCGACGGATTCTGGTTGACCAGCGGGTTTGACAGTTATCGATTCACCACCTTCCACTCCAAGCTTTTCGCAGACATCTTTCAAAAGACCAACCTCTCCTACATCAACCAAAGTTTCTGAAGTCTTCACTACAGCGGTCAATTTTTTATTGTTATGGTTCAAATTCACTCGATCCTGACTCGTCGCGCCCAACTCTTTTGAGTCTTTCAGATTCAATATCACCATTTGATCACGGGCATCGATATCTATCGTCTTCGTTTTCAATTCCAAAAAGATCACTTCCATTTTTCTAGTGCTTTATTCAATTCTTCATGCTTTTCTGCGTAATCCGTAAGACTTTCACCTTGGTAAGCTGCATCGACCGCTTGCTTCAAGGCTTTTGCGCCAGCTCTAACACCGTCAGGATGTCCTGACACCCCTCCACCTGCCTGTATCTGCACGTCCATACCGCTCATCTCGATAAGTTCAGGAACGAGTCCTGGATGTAGTCCTCCGCTTGCAACTGGCATCACCTTTGGGAGTCCATGCATTCCTTCCAAAAGAATCCTTTTAGACCTCAACTCTTCTTCAACCTCAGCATGCATCTTTCCCGCTCCATAGGTACCTATATGTAGAGCGTCACCTCCCGCCATCCTAACTATCTTAGCTATAACGGACATAGAAATACCATGTTCTGGATTTTTTGTGATCGCACCGTGCATCGCTCTGTGAACATGGATGGGAACGTCTACAGATTGATCTTCAGCGAGAGCTTGAAGACCAGAAAACCCGACTGTCAATACATCTATCATCAGTTGTCTAGCCCCGTTCTCTAATGCAAGGTCAGCAGCTTCGAGGATACGGTGACCAGAGGTACTGATGTTATGGGCGTGTATCATCTGGTGTCCTTCCTCTTCAAGTTCGTCCAACTTTTCGCTTACTTTGCTTACTCTTTCTTCAAGAGGACAGAAATCCTGGTCCACTAATGTCTCGTCGTCTTTTGAATTGGTGAGCCCTCCTTTTCCCGCGTCATAAACATAATCTGCGAAATCTTTAGGTGGTAAACCGATCTTCGGCTTGACGATCGTTCCGACGAGAGGTCTCTCAGGTCTATCTAATATGTTCCTTAGACCTTCTATACCGAACTGTGGTCCCGGATATTTTTCTACGATCTTTGACGGGAACTTAAGATCCACTAATCTCACGCCTTCAAGTGATTCCAGCCCGAACAAGTTGCCTGCTATGATGCTCAGTATCTGTGGTATCTCTCCGATATCTCCAGAAAAATCTATCATAGGGTAACCTATACGGACTCTGTTCCCCTCAGCCATTGTGACTTTACCTCCGTATTTATGAAATATATCTTTTGAAAGTGTTGTAGGATGAGTCCAAGTCCCGGTGGATTCTTCTTCGGCTATCCTCTTTCCCGCATCCTTTATATCTAGATCAGTTTTCACGGTATATTCACATATCACATAATCTTCTGGATCTAATTCTTCCTCTAAAGCTAAATAATCTATACTCATCTTTTCATCTCCTCCATTATCCTATAAGCCCCTTCGGGTGATATGACTCCCTTTTCAGTGATTATCGAGTCGATATATTTTGGGGGCGTAGCATCGAAAACAGGATTGCTTACCTCTACACCTGGAAAATCTTTGGGATCGACTATCTCTGAAGCATCCCTTTCTTCGATCTCGACCAGATCTCCAAATTCAGTCATTTTTGAAAATTTGTATGATTCAGCACAAACCGTGAAAGGGACCCTAGCCTCATCAGCGCAAAGCGCTACTTGAGAAGTACCTATCTTATTGATAACCGCTCCGTTAGAAGCGATGGTGTCCGCCCCAACATAGACTTTATCCACGTCCTTGATTTTATGTCTAACAGCCGAATCAACAATCAGAGTAACATCTATATCGTAATCGGAAAGTTCTCTTACAGTTATATATCCCTGTTTTTTTGGTCTAGATTCAGTGGCAATAACTTCAATATCTTTTCCTTGGTCATTTGCATATTTTATTGCTCCTAATGCCATAGAACTGTTGCAATGAGTTAAGATAACATCGCCATCACTGATCCTTTTACCACCGTATTCAGAGATCTTCTCTTTCGCCTCTAGAGAATCCCTGATAAATTTTGATGCCCTTTCTTTTATGTCTTCTTGAAGAGCCTCTACCTCGTTTTTTTCGCTCTGGATCACGAAATCTATTGCATTGTCCAAGGAGACGGCTGTAGGTCTAGTGGACTTCAATCTTATTGCAGCCCTTTCGATCTCAGATTTAAGAGCATCTCTATCTGTTCCCTCAAAGTCTTCAGCGACTTTCTTCAAAGCTAGAGCTGTGGCTCTAGCGATTTTTGCCGCACCTCTTATCTCCATGGTCTCTATCTTTTTGCATATCTCTTCTAAGTCTTCACCCTCTAAGTCTTCAAACTCCATGATAATATGTTTAATACTCGAACAGGCATAAAATATTTTGGTAAGAACTTAGTGTTTACAGCTCATCTAACAATATTCTAAGATCTTTTTCAGTTATGACTTTGTCAGCGGCTTCTTTTATTTTTTCATCAGCAGGATTAAAAGCTATTCCTTTTGCTGCTTTTTTCAACATGGGGGCGTCAGTACGACTGTTTCCTATCGCGGCTGTATGTTTTCGGTCAATACTCATCTCGGCAAGAAGTCTATCCATTGCCTCCCCTTTGTCCCTAAGTTTGACTTCAATAATGCCTTCACCGGTCAATTTCCCATTTTTTTCCTCCAGTTCATTAGCCATTATTCTATCGAATTTATCTCCTCCGATGTGTTCTGCTAGGACTTTAAGGCCGCCGCTTATTATTGCGGTTCGATATTTTTTGCATATGAGAGGGATTGTTTCATCAAAACCATCTATAAGGGGTATCTTTTTAACTATTTTGAGCACATCTTTTCTGGATATTTCTCTATCTGCTTCTTTCCAGAGCTCTATATCCCTCCTTATGAATTCTAGATCATCGATCTTTCCTTCTTTGTACGCCTTTAAAGAATCATCGTTATTCACATCGAAATGATCGTGTACCCAGGCCCATGAACTGATCGCATCGACCAGAACGCCATCCATATCAAAGATCACTAGCTGTATCTCAGAATTCATATCTCAGAGATCACCTCCATCTCTTTTTTGTAGTTTTTCAGAGCTTCAAAACCCCTTTCCAACTCATTTTCTTTTTTAGCCTGATTAGCTTTTTTCAGGTAAGTGATCGTTTTCTTGACATCCACCTCGTCGCTTTTTACACCTCTGAGTGTTTTTTTAGCGTTTTCGATCTCACCTCTCAGAAAGTTGACCAATTTCTCCTGGAGCTCATCTTCGCAGGCATCTATATTCTTTTTAACACTATCAAATCTTTTATTCTCGAACTCATCTTTCGCTTTTTCCAGTTTTTTTTCTAAACTATCGGTTTCAAAGCCTATCTCGACTGCATCTTCGATTATACCTTCTATTTTAGAGATTTTTTCAGATAAATTTTCTTCTCGCTTTTTCAGAGATTCCAAACGTTCTTCAGTATCCTTTAATAGATTCAGGGCTTCAAAGTGATCCTCTTTTTCAACCAGTTTTTCTAATTCATCTCTTGGGAACTCCTCCTCAAAACCATTCTCTTCGAATCTCTTCTTCAATCTTTCTACTTGTTCTTTGATCTTTTTTTCAAAAGATTCTTTGAATTGGTCGAATTTTGCTATCGCCTCTTCGTGCTTTTCTTCTTCTTTAAGACCTATAACTTCATCTCTAATTTCTTTCTCTTCGCTCAGCTCTAGATCAGCAATTTCGATTTCTAGCAAAGATTTCATCTCGGAGATTTTCTCCTCCAATTCTTTTTCCTTCGCTTCCTCTTCTTTCTTTGCTTTTTCTTTTTCGATATCCTCCAAAGTATTTTCTAACTCCGGTATCAGTTCTCCTATCATTTCGAGCGCTTCTTGTTCTTCCCCGGATTCGATTTTTTCCATAACCTGATCTAAACCTTTCCTGAATTCAGACCCATCTTCCCTTTTTTCGATCTCATCGATGAGCTTCTCTGCCTCTCTGATCTTTCCATATAATTTGTTGATCGTATCGATCGAATCAAGAGTTTTTTTACACAGACAAAGACCTTCGGCCAGATCTCCCTGATTTTTCAGAGATCTTGCTTCGTTGATTTTTTCTCGGAAGTAATCTATAGGCATCTCTTTACCTATATCTGATATAGAACTATCAGCTTCCTCAATCGTACTTTCGATAAATTCTTCCAGCCAAACTTCATCGATTTTCTTTTGAAGATGGTTTTTTATCTCTGCTTCGAGTTGTTTAGCTTTCTTAGAAGCTGTTCTGAACTCACCCAATTCACAACCTTTATAGACTTTCTTCACTTCATCTTCAAATTTGGGATCCTCATTTTTTTCAGAGATCGGATCGAGATAGTAATCGATCTTTTTTAACGAGTTCATTATCTCTTCAGTATAGTTCAAACTTTCATCTAGTTTTTGTGATAACTCTTCGCAACTTTCCTTATCCCCCTCTTGTCCAGCATGCTTGAATTCACTCAAATAGTTTTTTGGATATTTCATATCGAGACCTTCTCGTTCAAACCTATCGATCTTATTTTGGAAAGAGTTGACTTCTTCTTTGATATCGATCGATATAGATTCTTCTTTTTCTTCATCTTTTTTCTCTTCTTCCTCAACCTCAAATATAGCTCCGCAGTTTGGGCACTCAGAATCGTCTTCACCGACTTCACTATCGCAGATAGGGCAGGCGAAGGTAACGACTTCCTCGACATCTTCGACCCCTTCACCTCCAGAACCTAGTTCCTTTATAGCTTCTATCAATTCTTCGTCCTCCCCTTCTTCTACAATAAGTTCTTTGACTTTTTCGATAGATTCTTCTGGGATGTCCTCTTCAATATCCAAATCGAACTCGAACATATCCAATAATGCTCCACACTCGGGACATTTTTCCTTTTCATCTGGGATATCCGATTCACAGACCGGACAGGTTTCGGAAGATTTCTGGGCCACTCAAAAGCACCTCTGCGTTCATGTTTACCCTTTAGATGGATATAAATCTTTTACCTATC
>SL_8KL_010_SEDDRAFT_10001008_pt1 | contig 24368 bp, 27 predicted proteins | sample SodLakKL_010_SED_4_FD_11160 | JGI IMG/M metagenome (IMG submission 11160) | reverse complement strand
GGTTGATCGCGTCGAGACCGGGGAGGTCGTAGCGGTCGACCCCGCCATCGAGCAGGTGGGCGAGGTGCTCGGCGACCCGCTCGGCCGTCACGCTGTGGCGGATCAGCGGCAGGAAGTCGGGGTGTCGTGCCCGGATCCCGATGTTCGCGTCGATGCCCTTGTCACCGCTGCGCCCGTGGGCGATCGCGACCAGCGGCAGCGTCACCGTCGGAGCGTCCGCAGCGGCGGCCTCCACCGGCAGGATCTGGGGTCGCTCCCCCGGACCGGTTGCCAGTGCGACCGGGAGTTCGTCGACCTCGATGTCCTCGCCGTCGATCTCGACGCTCGCCGGGATCAGCTCCCGGGGCACCAGGTAGGAGCGGAGCAGCATGCGGGGTGTCGGCCGGGGCACCGCACCGCCGGCGCTGCTGCCGGGGACGGCCAGGCCGAAGGACGGCGGGTCGCGCAGGATCTTGCGCAGCGCCCGCTCGTCGTCGTGCGACATGCCGATCTTGAGGGTCACCTCCCGGCTGTCCGACACCCGCGAGTTCGCTCCGTAGGTCGCCTCGGTGCCGATCACCTCGACGTCGAACTCGCGGAAGTCCTCGGCACCGAGCTGCTCGAAGATGGTGCGGGACCGTGCGAGGATGTCGTCGGCCAGCCGGTGGGCCTTGCGGTCGGCGTTGCGCCCCAGGACGAACAGCGTCGTGCGCGCCTTGTAGCCATCGAGGACCTGCGCGCAGGCCTTGAGGGTGGGTGGCGCGGGACGGCCACGCGCGCCGGTGATCTCGACGCGGTCGTCGCCGACCTGGGCGAACGACACCTGCGTCCAGTCGCAGGTCACGTCGGGCAGCAGGTAGGTGGTCGGGTCGCCGATCTCGTAGAGCAGTTGCTCCGCGGCGGTCGCGGGGGTCACCAGACCACCGGTGCCATCCGGCTTGGTCAGGACGAAACCGCCGTCCGCGTGGCACTCGACCAGCGGGTAGCCGATGTCGGCCCAGGAGTCGAACGACTCCCAGTCCGTGAACAGTCCACCGGTGGACTGCGGTCCGCACTCCAGCAGGTGACCGGCCAGGCTGCCCTGGGAGAGCCGGTCCCAGTCGTCGTGTGCCCAGCCGAACTCGTGGATCAGCGGGCCGAGGACCAACGCCGAATCGGCGCCGCGTCCCGTCACCACCACGTCGGCACCGGCATCCAGGGCGGCTGCGATCGGGTGCGCCCCGAGGTAGGCGTTGCAGCTGACCGGTTGCTCGGGCAGCGGCCCGCCATCGGTCATCTCGGTCAGTGCGAGTGCTCGCAGCTCGTCGAGACGTCCCGCCAGGTCGTCCCCTGCGATCGAGGCGACGCGGATGTCGAGCCCGGCTTCGGCAGCAGCATCGCGGATCAGCTGCGCGGCAGCCTGCGGGTTGATACCGCCCGCGTTGGTGATCACCTTGATGCCCTGCTCGGTGTAGGCCCCGAGGTGGTCGGCGATCGTGTGGATGATGTCGGTCGCGTAGCCACGCGAGGGGTCCTTCACCTTCTGACGGGTGAGGATCCCCATCGTGATCTCGGCCAGACCCTCGTAGATGATGTAGTCGCAGCGGCCCGAGGCCAGGAGCTGCGGCGTCGACAGGATCGTGTCACCCCAGGCGCCGGCTGCGCTCCCGATGGTCACGATGTCGTCGTTGTCACTCATCGTCCAGCTCCTCCTCAGGCGTGATGCGCGCGATGACGTCGTCCGCGGCGACCTGCGCACCTGCGGTGACGCCGACCTCGGACACGGCACCGTTGACGTCGGCGGTCATGGTGTGCTCCATCTTCATCGCCTCGAGCACGGCGACCACATCGCCCAGACGGACTGGGTCACCAGGGCTGACGTTCAGCGCGGTCACCGTGCCGTGCATCGGGGCCAGGAGGACCCCCTGTCCGCGCACCACGGTGTCCTCCGGTGGTGCGTGCAGCACGTCACGCACCTCCAGGTCGCGCGGGCCGAGCCTCAGTGCCAGGTGGTCCAGGTCGCGGGCCACGGCTCGGTACGGCACGCGCCGGTCGCCGACGAGCACCCCGTCGGCAGACGCCTCCGCCGCGACCACGGTGTCACCGACGTGCACCTCGGTGCGTCCCGCGTGGGTGTGCACGACCACGTCGTGGACGTCGCCGGCCAGCGCGATCCGCATGGTGACGTCGCGAGATCCGCGACTGTCCCAGCCAGCCAGACCGGGTGTGCGCCGCTCAGCCACCAGGGTGCGCTCACGGTGCAGCACGGCCGCCGCCGCCGCCACCATCGTCGTGTCGATCGGGTCGGGGGCCGTGAGATCGACCTCGTCGAGGAAAGCCGTCGTCGCGTCGCCTGCGGCGAACCGTTCGTGGGTCAGGACATCGACCAGGAAGGAGCGGTTCGTGGTCAGACCGAGCACCGTGGCGTCAGCGAGCGCGGTGCGCAGCCGTCGTCTCGCCGTGTCGCGGTCCGTTCCGTGTGCGATGACCTTGGCGATCATCGGGTCGTAGTGCGCACCGACGACGCTGCCCACCTCGACGCCGGTGTCCACGCGGACACCACCGCCGACATCGAACGCGGCCACGGTTCCCGAGGCCGGCAGGAAGTCGTTGGCCGGGTCCTCCGCGTAGAGCCGCACCTCGATCGCATGACCGTCGATGGCGACCTCGTCCTGGGTGAACCCCAAGGGCTCGCCCTGTGCGATCCGCAGCTGCCACTCGACGAGGTCGAGCCCCGTGACCAGCTCGGTGACCGGGTGCTCGACCTGGAGCCGCGTGTTCATCTCGAGGAAGAAGAACCCCGGACGCGAAGGATCGTCGGGATCGATCGAGTCGGTATCGAGGAGGAACTCCACGGTGCCGGCCCCGACGTACCCGACCGCGGCAGCGGCATCGACAGCGGCCTTGCCCATGCTGGAGCGCAGGGCCTCGTCGACGGCGGGGCTGGGTGCTTCCTCGACGACCTTCTGATGGCGCCGCTGGATCGAGCAGTCGCGCTCGCCCAGCGAGAGCACGTTGCCGTGCTGGTCGGCGAGGACCTGGATCTCGACGTGGCGCGGCCGGAGCAGGGCACGCTCGATGATCAGGTCGTCGTTGCCGAACGCGCTCGCCGCCTCGCGCCGCGCAGCACCGATCGCATCCGGGACGAGGGCAGCGTCGGTGACCAGCCGCATGCCCTTGCCACCGCCACCGGCTGCGGCCTTGACCATCAACGGAACGCCGATCGCCTCGGCCTCGGTCAGCAGTACCTCGTCGGACTGGTCGACGCCCTGGTACCCGGGAAGCAGCGGCACGCCGGCCTCGCGCATCAGCCGCTTCGCCGCGGCCTTGTCCCCCATGGCTTCGATAGCCGCGGCGGGAGGGCCGACCCACACCAGGCCGGCGTCGAGGACCGCCTGGGCGAACACGGCGTTCTCGGACAGGAAGCCGTAGCCCGGATGGATCGCCTGCGCCCCGGTTAGTGCGGCGGCCTCGAGGACGCGGTCGATACGCAGGTAGGACTCGGTAGCCGGAGCAGGACCGACGGGGACGGCGTCATCAGCCAGCCGCACGTGTGGCGCATCGGCGTCGGCGTCGGAGTGGATCGCGATGGTTCGGTACCCGAGGTCGCGGGCCGTACGGATGATCCGGACGGCGATCTCTCCCCGGTTCGCGACCAGCAGCGTGTCGAAGCCGCTCATGCGTCGACGTCACTCCCGGACGCCCACGGACGTGGCGTCTTCTTCAGGAAGGAATCGATCCCGGCGGCGGCTTCCTCCCCGAGCATCGCATCCGCGAACACCTCGGCGCACCGGTCGAACATCTCCGCCGACGGCATCGTCCCGATCTGGTTGATCAGGCGCTTGGTGAAGGCGTTCGCATCCGGGCCGCACAGTCGGACATCCGCGATCACGCTGTCCAGCGCCCCATCCAGGTCCTCGGCGACGATGTCCACCAGCCCCAGGCGCCCGGCCTCGATGCCATCGAACCGGGCCGCGGTCACGGCCAGTCGCCGCGTGGTGACGACCCCGATCCGGCGGGCGATGACGGGCGCGATCTGTGCGGGGACGAGCCCCAGCGTGGTCTCGGTCAGCGAGAAGCGCGCGGTCGGCTCGGTGATCACGACATCTGAGGACGCGGCGAGCCCCATGCCGCCGGCGAGGGCCGCACGGTCGATGACGCTGACGAGCACGGCGCGCAGATCGTCGACGATCTCGATGAGGTCGCCGAAACGCCGGTTCATCCTGATGACCGCCGCGCGGTCAGCCTCCTGCGAGCCGGCCATCGTCCTGAAGTTCTTGAGATCGCCGCCGGCGCTGAAGATCCCACCGGCGCCCCGCAGCACGACGATCCGTACGGCCGGGTCGTCCCGGACCGCGCCCATGACGGCCTGGAGGTCGACGAGCATCTCGTCGGACATCGCGTTGCGGCGCTCCGGCCGGTTGAGGGTGACGCGCAGCAGGCCGTCGTCGAACGACGTCAGCAGCGTGGGTGTTTCGGGCAGGATCGGCGTAGCCATGATGGTCCTTCCGGTTCACGGCCGTGCGACGGCGAAGGTCATCGGGTTCACGTCGCTGGCGTCGGCCTCGCGTGTCGTTGCGAGGAGGAAGCCCAGCACCCGGCGCGTGTCTCTGGGGTCGATCATCCCGTCATCGAGTCCCCGGCCCGAGGTGACGAAGGCGGACTGCTGCGCCTCGTGATGGCGGACGATCTGCTCGACGTAGGCGTTGACGGCGTCCTCGTCCAGCGCCTCGCCCTTCCGTGCGGCGCGCTGCTCCGCAACGATCCGCATGGTCGTCGCAGCCTGCGCGCCGCCCATGAGCCCGGTTCGGGCGTTGGGCCACGTGAACAGGAAGCGAGGGTCGTACCCGCGCCCGCACATGCCGTAGTTGCCGGCGCCGAAGCTCGCACCGATCATGAAGGTGAACCTCGGGACGGGGGCGTTGGTCACCGCCTGGATCATCTTGGAGCCGTGCTTGACCATGCCGCGCTGCTCGGTCGCGGTCCCGACCATGTACCCGGTGGTGTTCTGCAGGAAGACCAGTGGCGTCCCGAGCTGGGTACAGCGGTGGATGAAGTGGGTGACCTTCGTCGCGCCCTCGTTGTCGATCGGACCGTTGTTGCCGATGATCCCGACCCGGTGTCCGTGGACCTCGGCGTCCAGGCAGACCGTGGCGGGCCCGTACCCGGGCTTGAAGTCGAGCAGCTCGGAGCCGTCGACGATCCGGGCGGCGACCTCGCGCATGTCGTAAGGCTGGCGGTAGTCGAGGGGGACGATGCCGCANAGTTCGTCGGGGTCGTAGCGCGGCGCGGCGAAATCGCGGAGCGGTTCCGGCANCCAGGACCTGCCCCACTGCATGCGGGCGACGACCTCGCGGGCGATACGGATGCCGTCGTTGTCGTCCTCTGCCACGTACTCGACGAGCCCCGAGGTGGTCGCATGCATGTCGATGCCGCCGAGCTCCTCGTCATCGGCGATCTCGCCCGTGGCAGCCTTCAGCAGCGGCGGACCGGCCAGGAACGCCTTGCCCCGGCCGCGGACGCCGATCACCACGTCACTCATGCCCGGGAAGTAGGCCCCCCCGGCCGTGGACGAACCGTGCAGGACGGTGATGACCGGCAGGCCGGCGGCCGAGAGCCGTGCCATGTTGGCGTAGAACGCCCCACCGCCGACGAAGAACTCGACCTGCGTCTCCAGCAGGTTCGCTCCCGCGGACTCCACCAACAGGAGCAACGGGAGCCGGTTCTCGAGGGCGAGCCGCTGGGCGCGCAGGAACTTCTCACCGCCCATGGGCGTGAGCGCTCCGGCGTTGATCCCGGAGTCGTTGGCGATGATCATGCAGCGGGTCCCCGACACGAAACCGATCCCGACGAGCTGAGCTCCGCCCGGGATGCTCGTCGATCCGTCATCGGTGTCCCGCAGGTACCCGCCGAGGTTGCCGATCTCGACGAACGGCGTGCCTGGATCGAGTAGGCGCGTCAACCGCTCCCGGGGGAGGAGTTGACCGCGTGAAGCGAAGAAGTCCGCCTTGGCGTTCGAGCGCTCTGCCGTTCTGGCGGTGAGCTCACGAAGACGTTCCACGAGCGCGAGCATCTGCTCGCGGTTGGCGTGGAACGTCGCTGAGGACGTGTCGATGCGGCTTCGGAAGACGGGCACGTCGGCGACCTTGGTGACTGATAGTTGCTTAGATTTAGCATTTTACGCGCGGAAGTCAAAACCCTATCTGTCTCGTGATCGGAAGCGGTGTCCGAGACAGCGCTGCTGCCTTTACGTGACGTAAACGCCTCTACAACGTCCTCTAGAGCCCTTCACTGGTGCGCGGCCGGGGAGGCGGAGCATCCGCAACCAAAGAAATAAGTGCTCATCAGATTGAGTGTTGCTACTCTCCAGCTCCAGCGTGAGGGTTCGTCCGAGCTCCGTGCGAGATGGTCGTGGCGAACCGGCCGGTGCGGCACCGCCGTTCCGAGGGTGCGCACCGGCCGAGGAGGACGTCCGAAGCGAACGATGGAGGGGATAGATGACCGGGTCACCGTTCACCACGGAGCACGACGAACTCCGGGCTCGGGTGCGTCGATGGGTCGACGAGGAGTTGCTGCCCCACGTCGACGAGTGGGAAGCCGCTGACCTGTTCCCCGACGATGTCTTCCACCGCGCCGGCGAGCTCGGGTTCCTCGGCCTGTCGGTGCCCGTAGAGGATGGCGGCCAGGGGTGGGACTACTGGGCGACGGCGGTCTTCCTCGAGGAGATCTCGCGCGCATCGGGCTCGATCGCCATGGGCCTCGGTGTCCAGACGGACATGTGTACCCCGCAGATCCGCCAGTTCGGCACACCCGAGCAGGTGGAGCGCTACCTCAAGCCCGCCTACCGCGGCGAGAAGATCGGGTCGGTCGGCATCACGGAACCGGACGTGGGCTCCGACGTCGCCTCGATCCGAACCCACGCCAAACCCACGGCTGACGGGTGGGTCATCAACGGCTCGAAGATGTACATCACCAACGGGGTGCGTGCGGATTGGGTGACGATGGTGGTGCGCACGGCCGAGCAGGATCCGTCAGCACCGTCGGCGGGTATGTCGCTGTTCCTCGTCGACACCGACCTCCCTGGCTTCTCCATCTCGAAGAAGCTGGACAAGCTCGGCATGCGCTCCTCCGACACGGCGCTGCTGTTCCTCGACGACGTGCACGTGCCGGCGGACGCCCTGCTCGGCACGGAGCACGAGGGGTTCAAGCAGCTCATGTGGGGGTTGCAGGGCGAGCGGTTGGCCGGCGGACTCCTCGCACTGGGTGGAGCCCAGATGATGTTCGACCAGCTGCTCGAGGACGCCGGCGTTCGTCCTGGTGCCGGTACGGGATCGCTGCGTTCGCAGCGGCTCAGGGACCGCATCGCGGAGTTGGCCACCGACCTCGAAGCGAACCGACGCCTCATCTACGACTGCTGCGACAAGTGGAACCAGGGCGTCTACGCCCGGACGGAGATCGCGATGGTCAAGCTCGCTGCAGCCCAGCTCGCGTCGAGGATCGCGGACGAAGTGATGCAACTCCAGGCCGGCAACGGCTATCGGGTGGGGGACGCTCGCGAATCGGCCTGGCGCGATGCACGCCTTCACCGGATCGGTGGTGGTTCTGACGAGGTGCAGCGCCAGGTCATCTCTCGGATGATGGGCTTGTGAGTCAGGAGTCGACCATGCTGAAGCTGGATCCAGAAGCGTTCGCGGCCGAGCCGGCCCTCCCGCTGTTCCGCGAGGAGCACGATGCCTATCGTGAGGCGGCCAGGGACTTCGTGACGGCGGTGATCACCGACAACGTCGAGGACTGGGAGGTCGATCGGGAGTACCCCCGTGAGCTGTTCCGTACGGTCGGGGCCGCCGGTCACTTCGGAGCCCAGTTCGATCCCCAGTGGGGAGGTGCAGGGCCGGATCTGGTGGCCTCCGCGGTGTTCGCCGAGGAGTTGGCTCGCTGCGGATCGGCGGGACTGGTGGCGGACCTCCGAGCGCACGCCGCCTTCGCGTGTCGCTACCTCGACCGGTACGGCACCGACGAGCAGAAGCAGCGCTACCTCGCCCCGTCGATCGCCGGCGAACTCGTCGGAGGTGTCGGTGTCGCCGAGGTGGACGACGCTGGCACCGTCGACGGGCTGGCGCTCCGCGCCGTGCGGGACGGGAACGACTGGGTGCTCGACGGCGCGGACGCTTTGGTGCTCAACGGCTCATGGGCGGACTACCTGATCGTTCCGGCTGCGAGCGACACCTCGACGCCGGACCCCGAGGTCCTGCTGTTCATCCTGGACACCGCCGCTGCCGGGGTCGAGAGGCATCGACACCTCCGAGGCGGATGGCGGACCTCCCACACGGCGGAGCTTTCCTGCACCGCGGTCCGGGTCCCCGATGAGAACCGCCTCGGTCGGCCCGGCGACGAGGTTGCTGCGATCACCGAGCAACTGGTGTGGGAGCGGCTCGTGCTCGCCCTCGGCGCGGTGGTCGCGGCCGAGGTGAGCCTCGAGCAGGCGATCGCCTACACCCGGGAGCGGCAAGCGTTCGGCCGGCCGGTCGCGTCCTTCCAGGTGTGGCAACACCGCTTCGCTGACCTCGGCACCGAGGTCGAGCTCGCTCGGTCCCTGACCTACCACGCACTGCGCCTCTACGTCGCCGAGGAGGAGGGCGAGGACGTCCTCCCGGGTGAGCTGGACCGTGCCACCGCGATGGCCAAGCTCTACACCGATCGCGTGGCGCAGCGGACCGCTGACGAGTGCGTGCAGGCCCACGGTGGCGCCGGCTACCTGACGGAGTACCCGGCACAGCGGTACTGGCGCGACACGCGGTTGGGTGTCCCCGGCGGCGGCAGTGTCGACACGCTGCGCGAGATCGTCGCCAGGAGCTACGGGCTCTAGTCGACCTCGTTGTCCCGGAGGGCGACCGCGTGAGCCTCGACGAGCCTGGCGACGCCGTGGTGGGTGCGCCGCGATCTCCCGCGCAGGTGGATGTCCGTGCACTGCGCATCTACCTCGACGAGGTGTTGCCCGGCGACCTCGACGGCGACCTCGACGTCGAACTGCTGTCAGGTGGGCGGTCCAATCCGACCTTCCGGCTCGCTGACAGCAAGCGCCACTGGATCCTCCGGCGCCCGCCGTACGGGCACGTCCTGCCGACGGCGCACGACATGGGTCGGGAGTACCGCATCCAGACCGCGCTGGCTGACACGGCCGTTCCCGTCGCGCGGACCGTCGTGCTCTGTGAGGACGAGTCCGTGATCGGTGCGCCGTTCTACGTCATGGACATGATCGACGGCGTCACCCTCCGCGACACCTCGCAGACGAGCGAGCTGTCGGTCGAGCAGCGGCGTCGCCTCAGCGAGGCGATGGTCGACACCCTGATCGCCCTGCACGAGGTCGACCCCGCCCAGGTCGGTCTGGCGGACTGGGGGCGGGCCGACGGGTACCTGGAACGGCAGCTGCGCCGCTGGCGCAAGCAGTGGCAGGCGTCGGCCACGGCTCCTCGCCGTGAGGTCGACGACCTGCTGGACCTTCTGGGTCGTACGCTTCCCACCGCCTGCCCCCACCCCGGCATCGTCCACGGCGACTACAAGCTCGACAACGTGATGGTCGATCCGAGAGATCCGACGATCGTCCGCGGGGTGCTGGACTGGGAGATGTCGACGCTCGGGGACACGTTGACCGACGTCGGCATCCTGCTGAGCTTCTGGGACGAGCCGGGTGAGGTCCCCAACCCCATCAGCCAGGGCGCGACGGCGCTCGAAGGATTCCTTTCCCGCGAGCAGATGGCCCGCCGCTACGCCGAAGCCCGCGGTCTCGACCTCGAGGACCTGACCTGGTACCTGGTGTTCGCCGACCTCAAGATCGGCGTCATCCTGGAGGGGATCCACGCCCGGCACGGTCGGGGACAGACGGTCGGGGACGGCTTCGACGGCATGGGGGACATGGCGAGCGTGCTGCTGGAGCGCGCCGACGAGCGGGCCGGCGCGCTTCGCGTGTCGGAGGAGACGTGACGACCCGGAGGCACCTGTGAGCTACCGAACCTTCGACCTGACCTGGCCTTCGCCACAGGTCGCTCTGGCGACGCTCGACCGCCCCGACCGCCTGAACGCGATCACCTTCGAGATGTTCGAGGAGTTCTCCCAACTACAGGCCGACCTCGCCGACCGGGACGTGCGTGCCTTGGTCCTGACCGGCGCGGGCCGGGCGTTCTCTGCCGGACTCGACCTCGACGAAGCGGCACTGTTGCCCTCGATGTCAGCCGCGGAGATGCTCCGCCGCCAGACGGGGTGGTCACGTGCGATCGCGGGGTTCGCGGACCTGCCGTTCCCGGTGCTCGCCGCGGTGAACGGCGCCGCCGCCGGTGCGGGCATGGCGCTGGCGCTGATGGCCGATATCCGGGTGGCAGCGACCACCGCACGCTTCAACGCCGCGTTCGTTCGGATCGGGCTGAGCGGTGGCGACTGTGGGACCTCCTGGACGCTGCCCCGCCTGGTCGGCTTGGCACGGGCGACGGAGATCCTGCTGACCGGTCGCTTCGTGGAGGCCGAGGAGGCCCGCGACATCGGCCTGGTCACCGAGGTGGTGGAGCCCGATGCGGTGGTGGCTCGCGCCCTCGAGATCGCCGCTGTCATCGCCGGGAACTCCCCCGTCGGAGTCGCGCTGACCAAGCAGGTGGTCCGCGCCAACGTGGACGCACCCAGTCTGCAGGCCGCGCTCGAGGTCGAGGACCGCAACCAGGTGATCGCTACTCGAACCGATGACATGGTCGAAGCGCTGACCGCGTTCCGGGAGAAGCGTCCTCCGAGCTTCGTCGGGCACTGACTGCCATGAGCACGACTGGGCCCACCGGGAACCCCAGGACGGCGTCTGCAGCCGCATCGTCCGGAGGCCAACCGCTGAGGAGCGGGCTCGGATGCGGACGGCGCCCGCTCGGGACCGGCTGTCGTGCAGATGGACGACCGCCAGCCGACCTTCCTTGCTCTTGCGGTTGACCCACTTGCGGGCCGCTTCGGCGCTTCTGGTGGTGGCTTCGGCGAGCTGCGCGATGGTCACGGCGGTCGCGGATCGCAGCAGCGTTGCGCGGGCCTCAGGGGCCGGCCGCCGGCATGGGGCACACGCGCCTTCGCTGCCGCGGATCTCGGTCTGGTGACCCGATCGGAGTCCGGGGTCGACACCCGGCGCCTGCCCGGCCATCCTTGTCCTTCATCTCCGGGACAGGGCGCACCCGCCTGGACGCTGTCCGAGCGACGACCGGACATGTGCCACGAGTGGGATGCGACCAGAAGTGGACCGTCGATGTCCCTTACCGATCGCCCGGCGACCGCCCCGCGTCGGGGGCTCCCGCCCCGGATGCGAGGCTGGGTCCACGGCGCTGCGGCGCCCGTCGCGGCCGTGGTGGCGGTGCTGTTGTGGGGTGCCGCCTCGCCCGGGCTGTCACGTGCCAGCGCCGCCATCTTCGGGATCGCCCTCGTCGGCCTGTACGCGATCTCCGCGCTCTACCACATGGGACGGTGGTCGGTGGGTGGACGCCGATGGCTCGGGCGGATGGACGGGGCGATGATCCAGCTGTTCATCGCGGCGACCTTCACACCGGTGGCGGTGCACGCGCTAGGTGGGATATGGCGAACCGCGAGCCTCGTCGTCGCGTGGACGATCGCGCTGCTCGGTGCCGGTGTCGCGATGTCGCCGACCACGCCCCCTGCCCGTCTCTCCGTCGCGGCCTACGTCGCCTTCGGGTCGCTGGCGGCGATCCCACTGATCCGCATCGGCGGGGCGCTCGACCCCGCCGGCACGGCGCTGCTCGCGGCGGGCGGCGCGATCTACATCCTCGGTGGGCTGGTCTACGCACGCCGGAGTCCGGAACCGTGGCCGGCGTGGTTCGGGTTCCACGAGGTGTTCCACGTGCTGGTCGTCATCGCGAGTGCCGCCCACGTGATCGCGATCTGGAACTACGTTCTCCCGCTCGCTTGACACGCCGTCCACCTCGACCGCTCCACGGCGGCGCCCGGTCCTTCCGGTGCCGTTCCACCGTCCGGGCTCGGCACGGGTGCGGTGCGCGTGTCGGGCGGCCTCGTCCCGACGGTGACGGACGTCGCGACCCGCGCTCGATGCACTTCTCGGCCTGACCTCCGCGCAGCGAGGGATCGAGCGACATCAGCCACGAACGACGCCTCTCCACCTCCGCTCGCCAGGCTCTGGCGGTGGCGCTGGGTCGCAGGTGAGCTAGATCATCTTGTCCACGCAACGACGACGTGGACGGCATGGTCGTCCATGATGCGGCCTGGCTGCGTCGGGGGGACCACCTCGGAGCCCACGGCGTGGGCATGGAGGAGCGCGAACGAGCGTGGACGCTGTGCAGGGGAGCAAGGGCCGAGACCTTGAACCGAGGGGTGGCGCCGGGCTTCACTGGTGGGGAGAGAGGTCCGGGACGAGGCCGGCCGGATCGGTGTGGCTGCTCCCCCCGACGTGCTCGGCTCACCAGGATCGCCTCCCTCCCGTGACCACTCCTCTGCCGAAGCCCTGCACGACGTTGTGGCGCACCCGCGCCGAAGGATGTCTGTCGAACCATGCGTGGAGGGTCCCTTGGACGTCGCCTCGCCCAGACCCAGTGACCCTGCGGTCGCGCGCGCGTTCGCCACCATCGACCCCACCGCGCTGCCAACCAGCGACGGCGGCGTCGTCAACGGCGAAGATCCAGGGGCCATCCCGAACACGTGCCAGGACGTCACGGGCGAGCTCTGCGAGCTGCTCCAGAGGTTCGGGATCGAGGCCTGCGAGGTCTACCTCTTCGTCGATCACCGTCGGCGTCGGGTGAACGTGTCCCGCGCCTGCGAGGTCTGGCGGCGGGAGGCCGCAGCAGGGGGCATGTGGGGCCATGTCGTCCTCGGGGTTGCTGGCCGCGCTGGCGAGAGCCCGTTGCAGCTCGAGGGTCCGCGCGGGGCGGTGGAGTTGTGGGACTGGACGGGGCGACAGTACGACTCGGCGGTTGCCGTACCGCACCTGGTTGACCTCGGCGACTGGGGACCCTACGAGCACCCGCAACGTCCCACGTGCCGACGGTCCGCCCACCGAGTTGACAGCAACAGTTTCGGTCGCTGCCTTCTGCCGGACCCGCTGCTGCGGAGGTTCTTCGGGTTGCCCTGACCGAGGTGTCGCGAGCTGCGGCTGCCGGGCGATCCGGTCGGGCCGGCGAGCCTCCCGAGAGGAGTGCCGTGAGCCTGTCAGCAACCGCCCCTCCCAGCCTGGCCGCGGTGTCCCAACCCCATCACCCGAGGGGCGGTGCACCCTTCTGGGGACCGCGTTGGCTGGCGGCTGTCGGGTGGTCGGTCACGCAGATGATGCTCACGCTCGGTCCTGGCCGGTTACCGCATGACCGGAGGTCGCTGTGCGGTCTCGGGATGCCTTCGACCCACCTGCGGGCTCTCGGGTAGCTCGATCTCGCATCGGAGTCACGGCGCTCGAGCCAGCCGCGCGTCCGCGGTCACCAGCGGACGATCGAGCGCCTCGGCCAGCGCCACATACGCCGCGTCGTAGGCGGTGACGTTCTCGCGTAGCCCGTAGGCGCGCCACATCAGCTGCAGCGTCGGATACCGCTCGATCGCAAACTCCTCGAGATCGTGCACCGAGGACGCGAACCGACGGCCCGGCAGCGTCCCCGCCAGCCACAGCTTGCGCAGCACCGCCAGCACCGCCAGCGTCGCAACGTCCACCAGATCCGGCGCACTGCCACCAACGTGCTGACGGATCGCGTCGCGTGCGGCGTCGCCGTCGGCCTGGTCATCTGCGATCGCGTTCGCGACGAGCGGCTTCAGGTGCCGTCGACCACGGCGCTGCGGTCGGCGCCGTGGCGAGACGGGCGGGTGGCAGCGATGGCGCGATCCACCAGTCGTCTTTCCATGCGGGTGTCCTGCCCTTTTCGGTCCTGCGCCACGAGTACCGCGATCAGGACCGTGACAGCTGTGGATCTTCGGCCGGGACTCACCACTGCGGCGTCTGCCGTCCTACCCCCAGCAAACCATGAGGCGGTTATCCCCTGGTTGCTCGAGAACGCTGGTGACGCCTTTGGAGGTCCGTCAGCCGCTCCGGTGGGGGACTCCTTGTCGGTCAGGTCGGCAGGCGAAGCCGCCTGCCTGAACCTTCTGCCTCGGCGGGGTCGAGGTAGGCGTTGGTGGCGCGTACCTGTTCGTCGGCGCGCTCGAAGGTTGCCCAGTCCACATGCGCAACCCACTGCTGGGCGAAGTCCAGGACCGCGTGAAGGCTCTGACCATCCCCGTTCCCGCTGGACAACGCCGTTAGCGAGGCGAGGTAGTTGTTGCGGAAGCTCGTTGGGATGACGACCCGGACCTGCCCGGCGACGCTGAGCTCAGCGTTGGCCATCAGCCTGGCGATCCGACCGTTGCCGTCGTCGAACGGGTGACACTCGGTGATCAGGACCATCATCCCCACGGCCCGGCTCATCGGGTCGATGGTCGCTGCCATCCGGTCGAAACCGCGCCGAAGGGTGCCCTCAACGAGGTCTGGGTCGACGAATCTGTAGCCAGCTGCGTAGTTGGGTTGCTCCTTGAACATCCCGGGCCGCTTGTCGGGCCGTGCGGCCAGGAGGATCTCGTGCCTACGCCGCAACAACTCCAGCAACTCGTCCGAGCTGGCAGGAACCTGTCGGCGATCGACCGTGTCGCTGGTGAGCCGGTAGGTCGCCGCGACGTCGTGCGCGTCGGCTGGACGGGCAGGTGGGACCCAGCCGTCGACGGCGATCCTGCGTGCCTCGTCCACACCGAACTCCGTGCCCTCGATGAAGTTGGAGAAGTAAGCCTCGAAGAAGGGCAGCCACGCCCACTGCTCGGGCGCACCTGCGGCGGCGCGAGGTTGTGGCGCGAGTCGGCTGACGACACCCAGGACGGCTTCGAGGCGTTGGACGATGTGAACGTCGCAGGGGACACCGGCCACACGGGCGGCAAGGCGTTCGGAGCGAGGTGTGTTCGTCACCGTCCCCAGCACCGTGACCAGCCGTTCGCGCACCGCTGCGATCTGACGCGGGTCGAACGAACCGGCGATCACATCGAGCTCGTCGAGGACCCGTTGGATCCGTCCGGGACCCCCGCGGCGCGCGAGCGTGTCGATCTGGTCCTCGACCGCGAGCGTGCCTGCGCGGCTCCTGGGTGGCCGGCCCTGGATGTCGATGTTCTCGACGAGTGTCCGCGCCTGTCCCGCCAGAGCGATGCCGTCGGGCAGCGGCATGTCACCCGGGAGCGCCTGCGGGCCCCTCTCGGGCACGATCGTGAGCCCAGGCAGGGAGAGCGGCGCCTTGCGGGGTGGGTTCGGGTGGGCGATGTAGATGACCCCGTCGACGGGCTGCCCACCGGCAAGCGCGCTGCGGCCGCGGATGACGGCGCCGGGCCAGATCCTGGCGATGATCGCGTTGCGATGCAATGACGCGACGGTCTCCGGTGGCAGTGTCGCCCCCACGGCGTAGATGCCTGGCGCCAGCCGCAGGGCAGACCCGCTGCGCGCGAGGCGACTCAGGTGAGCTCGATTGGAAGGTGTGACCTGCGTGAGCTCACCTTGTGGGGGACGCGAAGCAACATCCATGCGAGAAACAGTCCCGAACGGCCGGTGNCAGGCTACCAATGTCNCGNAAAAGGCGGTGGCNGGCAACGCTAGCAGGAAAAACCACCCGCAGCACGGAGGTGGGGTGCGGCGACGGCTGCGGACGGAAATCACTCAGGCCGCTGACCGCGCGCAACTTTCGTGCAGAGAATGCGCTTGTCAAGCAACTTTTGCGAGAGAAACCCCGTCCTTCCTGCATCGTGGAGACCGGGTGTGCGCAACGCCCGGACTCTCCCCGTTGGCCGGGCGGTCGTCGGCGAGGTGGAGAACCTCTTGGCAGCTAGCAGGCCGCACCGTACGATGTGTACAGGATGACGTACAGGGGTGGCGATGCCGGAGACGATCAGCGAGGCCCGTTCGCGATTGCCGGCGCACGTGCGTCGGTTCCGTGAGCAGGGTCTGGATGCCGAGCCGGTGGTGCTGGGGGACCGTCGCCACCCGGATGCGGCGCTGCTGCCTTACGAGACGTTCAAGCTGCTGCTCGACGTGGCTGAGGACGTCGCGATCGCGCAGCGCATCCGGGAGCGGGCCGCCGCCGATGGAGGCGAGCGGACGACACTCGCCGAGGCCGCGGACGAGTTCGGGATCGACCTCGAGGCGCTGTGACCCTCCGGTTCGACAGGGTCACGTTCCTCGACGAGGCGATGGACGACCTGCGCAGCATCGCCGAACGGTCGCACGTAGTGCTCGTCGAGGTGTTCCGACTCCTCAAGGCGCTGGATGCAGGTGAGCTCTCCCCGCTGCCGCTCCATGACTATGCCAAGACCGGGGACCTCACTGACTGCGGCAAGATCATCGTCGCGTTGACAGACGAGCCGGAGCACCGCATCGTGGTGCGCGATCTCGGCGGTAGGGACTTCGAGGTGAGCGAGGTCATCGCGGTCGAGGATCGCACCGGTGACCTGCCGTACCTGCTCGCCGGTCTCCGGCTTGGCAGACGCGAAGATCCGATCCGCAGGTCGGATGCGCAGCGGCGTGTGGACCGCATCCGGCGGTTGCGAGACGGGTAGCCATCGCGTCGGTCGGCAATAGGCGATACCCGATCTCCCGTCCACGCCGCGACCTGGCAGACACGCCCGGATGTTCTACTCGGATCCGGCGATGTATTGGGCAATGGCGTAGGTGGCGTGGTGGTCGAGACTGTGACGGTTGCGGTCGTAGCGCATGGTCGTCTTGGGGTCGGCGTGGCGGGCGAAGTCCTGCACGTCGCGCAGGTGCGCGCCGGCGTTGAGGGCGGCGGTGATCGCCGCGTGGGGGAGGGTGTGGGGCGTCATCCGCCTGTGAATCCCGGCCCGGGTCGCGAGCGTCGCAACGGCGGCGGCGACGTTGTTGCGGGTCATGCGGTTGTTCCACCGGTTGCGTTGCAGCGGACCTCCGACACCCGCAGCCCGTTGAGCAGCAGCAGACACGCCATCGCATCGATCGCCCCGCCGTTCTGTTCGGCGCCCGGCCAGTCCGCGAGCTCGTGGCGGGTCAGCCTGGTCTGCCGCGGGGTCTCGTCACGTGAGGGGCGGCGGACCGCGGCGATGGGGGTGGTGTCGGCCAGGCCGGTCTGAACCAGCCATCGGTAGAACGACGCGAGCACGGACAGGCCGTGGCAGACGGTGTTGATCGAACCGACCTGGCGCTCGAACCAGCGCAGATACAGCTCGATGTGGGTCCGCTCCACTTCGAGCGGATCGAGCTGGTGGGCGGTGCACCACGCGAACCAACGGTGCAACTGCTGCAGGTAGGCGGTCCGGGTGTTGGCGTTGCGATACCCGGCGAGGAACGCGCCGGTCAGACGGTGCAGACGAAGCTCGACAGACGGATCCAGCAGAGACACGGTGACATCACGAACGACAAGGCTCCCGGCCACGGCACGCACGGCACACGACCTACAGCAAGCCAACGCTGCGCCACCACGCGTGACCAGACCCATCAGCACCGGTCGCTGCGACCAACCGTCGACGCGCTCATTACGTAAGACCTTCGGTCTGCCTATCCTTGCACGTTGCGCAATACGCAACTGAGGGGTAGGGTCGTAGAGGGAGGTTGCGCATGGAGATGGAGTACGGCGACGAGGCCACGCGTCGGCTCCACCTCGAGGGCATCAGCTACGGGAAGGGCTTCGACAAACAGGCGCTCATGCGACTGAATCGGATCAAGGCTGCTCTCGATCAGCGCGACCTGAGCGCCCTGAAGGGCAACCGGTTCGAGAAGCTCAGAGGCGACCGGGCAGGGAGCTACTCGATCCGGATCAACGACCAGTGGCGCATCACCTTCCGGATCGAGAACAACCGGGCACTTGATGTGACCATCGAGGACTACCACTGAGAGGCAACCACGATGACGACGAAGGTGAGCTTGGCCATTCACCCGGGCGAGCACATCGCCGATGAACTCGCCGAGCGCGGCATGACCGCTGCCGAGCTTGCCGTGGCCATGGGTGTCGATGCCGGGCGCGTGTCGCGGCTGGTCAACGCGCAGGTCTCCGTGACCGGGGACACCGCGATCCGGCTCGCGGACGCCTTCGGGACCTCCGCCGAGTTCTGGATGCGCCTCCAAGGCGACTACGACCTCGCCCGAGCACGCGAGGCGCGTGTCGCCTGACCAGCATCACCCTCGGCCCGCTCAACGCGACAGCTCCGGGTGATGGGCGCTGCACGTGGGTAAGCAAGCCGTTGGGGCCGTGTGGTGCCGCGCAGCGAAGAACCACACGCCCCGATGTCACGCCGAGCAACCGGTAGAACACGCCCGGATCGATCAGTTTGGTGCTGAGCCAATCTGGGTTCGGTCCGAGACCTGTGGGCGCAGGCGGGTGTGGATGTCGTGCCAGCCGTCCTCATGGAGGTGTTGCTGACCGAGCACGGCTCCCTCGACGAACCCGGCATGGACGGCGACGCGGCACGAGGCAGGGCCGGTTATTCACCGAGTGCCTGATCTCGAGTCGCCAGAAGCCGACGGACTCCAACGCCCAGCTTGCGACACGACCGACCGCTGCCGAGGCGGCACCCTGGCCGCGGGCCGGCGGACAGATCCAGTAGGAGACCTCTGCTTGCCCCACCGACATATCGACGCCGCGTAGCGCGACCCGGCCCGTCACCTCGCCGTTGCGGGTGACTGGGCAGGTCCTGCAGTCCCGCGTTCAGACCCGGACCGTGTCGGTGCGTGATCGTGAGCGTGCCCGGATCGTGCTGCTGGCAGCCGAAGGCGTGCCAGCCGCCGAGATCGCTGCGCAAGTGGGGTGTTCGCGTGCAACGGTGACGTTGTGGCGGAGCAGGTATGCGACCGATGGGCTCGAGGGGCTTGGTGATGCGCCCCGGTCGGGGGCGCCACCGAAGCTGACCCAGGCCCGCACCGATGAGATCCTGGCGGCAACGCTCGCGCCGCCGCCCGAGGAGCTTGGGGTGACGCACTGGTCCTCGCGGCTGCTGGCCAGACATCTGGGGGATGTGTCGCATGTGACGGTGACCCGGTTGTGGAAGGGGTGGGGTCTGCAGCCGTGGCGGTCGGAGACGTATCGGTTCTCCACCGACCCGGAGCTGGTGGCCAAGGTCACCGACATCGTCGGCCTGTATCTGCACCCACCCGAGGGCGCGATCGTGTTGTGTGTGGACGAGAAGTCCCAGATCCAGGCGCTGGAACGCGCCCAACCGATCCTGCCCTTGAAGGCGGACCAGGCCGAGAAGCAGTCGCATGACTACCGCCGTCACGGCACCACCACCCTGTTCGCCGCCCTCGAGGTCGCAACCGGCAAAGTCACCGATGCGTGCTACCCACGGCACCGTGGCGTGGAGTTCCTGAAGTTCCTCAAGCTGGTTTCCAAGGCCTACCCGCGCCCGCAGCTGCACACCGTGGTGGACAACTACTCCGCCCACAACCACGCCGATGTGAAGGCCTGGCTGGCGAAGAACCCTCGGATCCATCTGCACTTCATCCCGACCCACTCCTCCTCCTGGATGAACCTGGTCGAGTCCTTCTTCTCCATCATCACCGGACAAGCCATCCGCCGCGCCTCCTTCACCTCCGTGAGGCAGGTCACCGACGCGATCCGTAACTTCATCGACGCCTGGAACGACCGCTGCGTGCCCTTCACCTGGACCAAGGCCGTCGACGACATCCTCGCAGTCGCCAACCGGAAAGCCGCTTCAGAAACGGACCACTAGACCCTCGCGTCGGTATGATGTCCTCATACTTGCGGGAGGGTGTGTCGTGGCGGTTCGGAAGATCGCGGTGACCTTGCCCGAGGAACTGTTCGACATGGTCGAGCGGCTACGGGAGATCGAGCACCGGTCCCGCTCCGAGGTGTTCCAAGAGGCGCTACGCCGCTACTTCGGTGAGCCGGTGTACGAGCCGACCGACGAGGAGCGGCGCCTGTTGGACGAGGCGCTCGCTGAGGCCGAGCGGCAGCCGGATGCTGGCCTGCCTTGGTCGGAGGTTCGAGACGGGTTGCTGTCCGAGTGACCGCCCTGGTGCTGCGTCCCGCCGCGGCCGCCGATCTGACCGAGGCCCACGCCCACTACCACGGCCTGGTGGACGGGCTGGGTGATCGCTTCGTGGCGGCGATGGACGAGCTGTTCGCACGGCTGACCGAGTTCCCACGCAGCGCCCCCCTCGTCGCTGGCTACCGCGATGTCCGCCGCGCGGTCGTGCGAGGGTTGCCGTACGTCGTGTTCTACCGCCACCAGCCGGATCGGATCGACGTACTCCGGATCCTGGGCGCAGCCAGGTCCGATGCCGACCGGCCCCCGGGTGAGCCTCTGCGGTAGGTCTGGCGGCTACCCAAGGTGGTCCCGGTACGCGCGGACGTCGGAGCGGCGTACACGCCGATGGGTACCCACCCGGTGGTGGGGGATCCGGCCGCCCTCGAGCCAGGCCACCAGCGTCGGATGCGAGACGCCGAGCAGGACGGCGGCCTGGCCCGTGGTGAGCACCTCATCGTCCTCGGTCACGGCAGCCCGACGTGCGGGGACGATGTCAGCCAGCAGGGCGTCGATCGACGCGGCTGCCGCGACCGACGAGATCCGCACCTCGTCAGGTGTGGGCGGTACGGACGGAGGTGCCGTCGAAGGGCTCGGCGAACATGGCCACTGCTCCCCGCCAGCGTCCGGACCGAGTTATCCACAGGGCAGTCGGGGGTTGTGGCCGTCCGAGTTGGCACAGATGTGGGCTGCTCGGCATGCCCGCGGTGCTGCTCGGGCTCCTGCTCGGCGGGGTGGCGTGGAGCGGCGGGTACGGTGCGGCGTGGGGGCGGGCGACGGTCCTCGGCGTGTTCGGGCTGGTGGGGCTGTACGTGTTCCTCGAACTGCTGGGGTGAGGTGGCGCTGCTCGGGCAGCCTCACCGACTAGCCGAGCGGCTCCGGACGTTGCCACCTCGCCGGTGTCGACTCGATGTCGACCTTGTCGTCGTAGAAGGCCAGCAACCCGGCGATGCCGCGGACCTCGTCGTGCGGGTCGTCGTAGACCCAGATGGCATCCTCGACCAGGTGGTCGCCGACGCGGATCGAGTGGTAGCGGCTGGTCGTCCCCTTGTAGGGGCATCGCGTCGCGGTGTCGGACGGCTCGAGGCGTGTCTGATCCACGTCCTCGGCCGGCAGGTAGGTCCGCGGTGGGAGGCCGGTCTCGAACAACAACCTCGCCCGGTCGCTCTCCGCGATCACCTCGCCGTCGACCCGGATCACGACGTGGCGATCGGTGCGCACCACGTCGCAGCGGTGGTAGGGGTCACGCGGATGGACTCCGATCCGCTCGGCCTCCTCGTACCACTCGTCGACCGCGTCCCACGCGAAGGCCACCAGATCGGCGAGTGGGGGAGCGCCCTCAAGTGGCTTGGGATAGGCCCAGATCGCGTCCTCGCGGACCTCATCGCCGACCCGGACGTGCCAGTAGGAGGCATCACCCTTGAACGGACAGTGGGTGGAGGTGTCGCTGGGCTCCAGCAACTCATCACGCACGTCCGTCCGCGGCAGGTAGTAGACGGGCATCAGCCCGGTCTCGTGGAGGAGGTGGGCACCACCGGTGCTGTCCGCCACCACCTCGCCGCCGATCACCGCACGGATCCGCCGTGGGCTGCGCTCGAGATAGAGCTGATGCTTCGGCGCATCCACCTCGAAGTTGAACACTCCGGCGGGCGAGCGCCCGAATGGGCCAGTGCCGACCATCAAGGCCATGGTGCCGTCCTCGTGTCGCTGGTGTACGGCGCGATCGCTGCCAGCTGGGTGCGACCGGACCCCGGAGTGAACCGTGCATGTGCCGGTGGCGCCGTCTTCGGATCCCCGTGTTGCAGCTGCTCACCGAAGGTCCGGATCCAGGCAGGACACCGGACCAGCGGGCCCGACGCCGGTCGCCCTGGTCGTGGTTCCGCCGGCCGGTCGTCGCCCGCTACCAGCTGGCCTTTCGGGGTCTCCCGGCATGAGTGTGGGTGGGCCGGGGTGCTGATCGGGGTGTGAGGGGGGCCTGCGGGGCGGCAGGCGGCGGTTGAGGGTGCTCGGTGTGACGCGCACGGGCTGGAAGTCTTCGGCTGGTCAGCCTTCACACCGACAACCGGAGCCCGTGCCCGTGCGCGTCACGACTGCATTCAACCGTCTTCTGAAGCTCGATGGGGTCAACGTCACCGCCGTGCAGATCGGCGACGACGCGGTGACCGTCGAGGTCCGGCTGCGACGCCGCAAGCTGTGCTGCCCGGTCTGCGGGTACGCGACCCGTTCCCGCTACGACACCCGGACGGTGGCCTCGTCGTGGCGGCACCTGCGGCTGGGGTCGCATCGGCGGGGGTCGTGCTCGCCCTGGCCGGCAGCCTGGCCGCTCCGTTCGTCCAGGCCACCGTCGGCGCTGACGGCGCGGAGCTGGGCGATTACTGGTTCGCCGGTGGCGCCGCCATGTCCCCGGCGGTGGAGACCTGGTTCGGTCTCGACGCCGTCGGCCGCGCACTCGGCCTGATGCTCCTCGGCGTCGTGCTCTACCGGCTCGGCATCGTGCAGGGCGACCGGGACGACGCCTACTACCGCCGGCTCGCCGGGTGGGGTCTGGCGGTGGGGACGGCAATCACCGTGGTCGGGATCGTCATCCGCAGCATGAGCGACTGGTCGCCGGATGTCGCACTGGTTGGACACATCCCCACCGGAGTGGGCACCATCCCCATGGCGCTCGGCTACCTGGCCCTGATCGTCCTCTTCGACCGCAGCGGCAACCGCCACCTCGAACGCTTCCGCAACACCAGCCGCATGGCGCTGACCAACTACCTCGCCCAGACCACCCTCGGCCTCAGCATGCTCGGGTGGCTGCTCGCCGACGTCGACCTGACCCGCACCATGATCACCGTCTGGATCCTCGGTGTGTGGGCGCTCCAGCTGTGGTGGTCCAGCGCGTGGCTGCAGCGCTACCGCTACGGCCCCTTCGAGTGGGCCTGGCGCAGCGCCACCTACCGCTCCCGACCGCCACTGCGAAGGCCACGCACCGCCAGCACCTGAGTGCCGTCCCGCGTGGCACGCACGCTCGTTCGGAGACGACCGTTGACACCTCGCATCCGACCAGATGGCGGATCCCGATCGCCCAGGTTCGAGCAGCGCGTTGACCGCTGTCCGCGAGTCCGACATCGTCCGGGCTTCGTCGACGGTCCGTCGCTGGTCGGTACGGTGTCGATCGTGGCTACCCCGCTCGAAGGGTTGGAGAGGATCCGCGCCGCAGCGGCGTCGGGTGAGCTCGACCGCGTCTGCGAACGGCTCGGTGTCGGCATGCTGGTCGTGTTCGGCAGTGCCGTCGACCCCGACTGGGTACGTGCGCCGGGCGACCTCGACATCGCGATCAGTCTCCGGGCCGGGGCGGCCGGCGACCTCGTGGACGTCGTCAACGCGCTGATCGACCTCACGGGCACCTCGGACATCGACGTGCTGGAACTCGGTAGCGCCGGGGTGGTCGCGCAGGCCCGGGCGCTCGGCCCACCATCCGAGCCGCTGTACGAGGCGACCGCTGGTGATGTGGCACGGGCGCAGATGGCGGCGCTGACCTACGCGATGGAGACCGCACCGTTGCGTCGGCGTGACCTCGAACTGCTGGCGGACCGATGACACCGCGACGCCTCGATGTGGATGTCGCGCGCAACAAGCTTGCGGCGATCGAGGACACCTGTGACGTGCTCGCGTCGCTGGGTGGCATCGACGCCGACCGGCTGCGCGATGACCCGGTCGTCGCCGCTGCGGTCGAGCGACTCATCGGGCGCCTGGTCGACCTCGCCGTCGACGTCAACAGCCACCTCGCCGTGGCCCTGCTCGGCCGGGCTCCGAGCGAGTACCGCGAGTCTTTCGACCTCATGGCTCAGGCAGGCGTCATCGAGTTGGCCATGGCAGTCCGGCTCAAGCCGTCGGTTGGTATGCGCAACGTCATCGTGCATGAGTACGTGCGGCTCGACCTGGCTCGTGTGGCTGCGGTGGTGCCCGAAGCCATCGATGCCTACCGCGCCTACGTGACAGCTGTCGCGCGGTTCCTGGTGGACCGCTGACCCGTCGTTCGCTCGCGTGTGTCGGCGGCGTTCAGTTGGGCAGTGACCAGGAGAACGCCAGCACGTTCAGCACGGCGGCGGTCGCCCAGAACGGGCCGAACACGATCCCCACGTTGCGTCCGTGCCGCGTGACCCTGGGGTGGTCGCCCAGGAAGCGGACGCCGGCATGGTTGAGGCTCACGAGCATCGGACTTCGGGCAGCGCGCCTGTGGGCAACTTGCACCCGAAACGCGAAACGGGCTCCCAGAGGGGTCTAGGAGCCCGGATCCGATGGTGGTCAGGGGCGGGGTCGAACCGCCGACACCACGATTTTCAGGTGCGAGGTATGACGCGAACTGGGCGAACTGCGGCGAA
>SL_8KL_010_SEDDRAFT_10001007_pt1 | contig 24374 bp, 28 predicted proteins | sample SodLakKL_010_SED_4_FD_11160 | JGI IMG/M metagenome (IMG submission 11160) | reverse complement strand
GAAAAAAATATAACCCGGCCTCTTCTGGAGCAGATTATTTCCATGGACCGGGTCCTGCACGATAAATTTGTTTTTGAGTGGGTGGATGTAATCAGTCAGAAAAATACTCAGAGGGCCCTGGAGATGCTCGGAGAAATGTTGCGCCAGGGCATTAACCCCGCCTACCTGTTTATTATGCTGGCCCGACAGATTCGCCTGCTGGCTTTATGCTGGGAATTGAAAAAGCTTGGTTATTCAGCGACCAAAGCTGCCCAGCATCTGGGTGAGCATCCTTTTCCGATTAAAAAAATATATAAAGTTTGTGATGCTTTTACCTATCAGGAACTCTTCTTTTTGTGGCAGGAGATAAATGAAGTAGGGGAGAGAACAATTCGGGGAGAAATGGAATGGCAGCCTTCCCTGGAACACTTTTTATTTCGCCTGGATAACAGAAAAACCCGCTCCTGATGGGGAAGCGGGTTAAATCCTAAGAAGCAATATTATTATAAAGGCGGGTCAGGCGTGATTTTTTCCTGGCGGCATTGTTTTTATGGATAATTCCTTTGCCAACACTCTTATCAATGATTTTTTGGGCTTTAACCAGTTCCCGGGAGGATTTTTCCTGATCTCCTTCTTCAACGGCCCGCTCAAAACGCCTTATGGCAGTTTTTAAGCGAGATTTGAGCAGACGGTTGCGCCGGGTTTTTCTTTCAGCTGTCCGAACCCGCTTTTTTGCGGATTGAATAATGGGCAATGGTTTCACCTCCTCCTGGGGATGTTTACAACATATAAATTTTATCACGCCCCGGGGCTAAATGCAAGGGGGAAAAAATGGACTCCTGGAATTTGAAGCCAGTTTTTTTCGGAAAATTATAATCAGGCCTGCCATTTCAGGAGTTCGCTGAACAGGTCAATCATTAACTCCTTCCGGAAGATCCAATATCTGGATTGAGGGAATAAGGTCGGATTTTCCGCAGCAGGATGAAGGAATTTATTTTTGGCTATCCGGGATAGGGAAGAGGAAGTCTTTGAGAAAAAAGCTTTTTCAGCAATAATTATTGATACTGTTCAAGGGTCCCGGTAAGGAATTTTCCGGGGCTATATTGGTCAAAAAAAATGGAAAGCAAAAATAAAAAATAGGAGAGGGTGTGTTGGAATTGTATGTTAGCACTCATTTTGCCACCGGTGCTGCCCTGGGCAAAATTGCGGGCAGCAACTGGCTGGCTTTGATTCTGGGTCTTTTTAGCCACATACTCCTTGATGTTCTCCCCCATCACGACTATCGAGGTCGCAGGGGAATTATCCTTGATTCCGTGGTTACCCTGTCCATGGTCCTCTGGCTTTTACCCAACCCCAGCTATATTCTCTGGGGTGCAGTTGGAGGAGCCATTCCCGACCTGGAGGTTATTATCAACCGGGTTTTCTTTAGAGGGGGAGGGAGGCGTTTTTTCCCTTCTCATTCCGGGATCCTGCCCCATCCCTCCCGGGTCTGGCCCCAGGGTTTTTTTATCCAGGCCTCAATAATGATGGCAGCTTTAGTTTTTTTGCTGGCTACTTTGCGGACAACCGCTGGTTGAGCGGGCGGGGCTCTGTCCCATTTTTTTTGACCATTGACTCCATTCAAAAGAATATTGACAAAGGAGGGCCAGGGTGTTATTTTATTGATAGGATCTTAGCACTCCCCGGGCTAGAGTGCTAAGAGGGGGGGGGTGTTTGTGGTGGAAATGACTGAGAGGAAAAAGGGGATTTTAAAGGCAGTTATCAATGAATACATTTTAACTGCAGAACCAATTGGGTCCCGGACCATTTCCAAGAAGTATGAACTGGATGTTAGTTCAGCTACCATCCGCAATGAAATGGCTGACCTGGAAGAGCTGGGATATCTCCAGCAACCACATACCTCAGCCGGACGTATTCCTTCAGATAAGGGGTACCGTTTTTATGTTGACAGCCTGATTGATGTGGAAAAAATTCCGGAAAATTTTGAAGAGATGATCCGGCAAAAATACCTGGAGAGGAAAAAAGAGGTTCAGAATATCATCCAGGTAACCTCCCAGATGCTTTCGCAACTGACCAGATATACCGCCCTGGTGGCCAGCCCCAGTTCAACTGAATACTATTTTCAGCACCTGCAACTGGTTCCCCTGGAGGGCAAAAAGATAATAGTTATTGTGGTTATCAGTTCGGGGCTGGTTCAGCATCAGACTCTGACCCTCCAGCACCGACCTTCCCGGGAGGAATTGGCCAATATTTCTCGCCTGATTAATGATCGTCTGCAGGGGCTGCCTCTGGGTAAAATTGGTAGTGAGGTTTTCCGGGAACTGGAGAAGGAAATAAAAAATCACAGTATTTTCAAGGAGCTTTACCGTTCCCTGCTGACCGTCCTTACCCAGGAAGAATTGAGTCAGGAATGGGGCAAAATTCACCTGGGTGGAGCGACCAATATTCTGGAACAGCCCGAGTTTTCCGACCTGGAAAAAGTTAAAGTTTTTTTAAAACTGTTTGAACAGGAAGATATACTGCGCCAGCTATTAAACAAAATTCCCGCACAGGGACTGCAGGTGGTGATTGGCCGGGAAAACCCCCTGGAGGAAATGAAGGACTGCAGCCTGGTGGTTGCCGACTACTCCATTCAGGATACCAGGGTAGGGAAAATGGCAATTCTGGGACCAACCCGGATGAATTATCCCAAAGTAATTGCTGCGGTTAATTTTATGGCTGAAGTATTGAGCAAGGTTATGCGTGAGGAGGATTGAGAATGGCATTTACCCAAAAACCGGGTAATGGCTCCCGGGAAAAGAAAAATCAGGAGCAGGAACCCACCAATTGCGATGAGAAAAAAGAGCAGGAAGCAAAACTGGAAAAACTGGAAGAGCATCTCCTGGATACAAGGGAAAAACTCAGGGAGATGGAGCAGGAAAATGAAGAATTGCTGGCCCGGTTGCAGCGGGCCAGAGCAGATTTTTCCAATTATAAAAAGAGAATAGAAAAAGATCGTTTTCAGGACCGGGTCAGGGCCCAGGAAGAATTGATCCTGGAACTTTTCCCCGTAATGGATAACTTTAACAGGGCCCTGGAGGTTTCTCCCCGCAGCAAAGAGGCCCGCAACCTCTGCCGGGGTGTAGAAATGATTTACAAACAACTCTGGGATGTTCTGGAAAAGAGGGGATTGGAGGAAATTGAAGCCTTGAACCAGCCCTTTGATCCCAACTTCCATGAAGCGGTGGAAAGGGTAAATTATGAGGACAAACCAGCCGAGATGGTCGTTGAAGTTCTGCAAAAAGGGTTCAAATTGGGGGACAAAGTTTTGCGACCATCCATGGTAAAAGTAAATAAAGGAGGCGACGAAGATGAGTAAAGTATTGGGAATTGATCTGGGAACAACAAATTCCTGTATGGCGGTTATAGAAGGTGGTGAAGGAACCGTTATTCCAAATGCGGAGGGAGCGCGCACCACTCCCTCGGTAGTGGGATTATCCAAAAAAGGAGAAAGACTGGTGGGCCAGGCCGCCAAGCGGCAGGCAGTGAGTAATCCCGCGAATACGGTTACCTCTATCAAGCGAAAAATGGGTAGTGATTTTAAAGGAAAAATGGGAGACAAAGACTATTCTCCCCCCGAAGTTTCGGCAATGATCCTGCAAAAAATGAAAAAAGATGCCGAAGACTACCTGGGCCAGGAAATAAAGCAGGCGGTAATAACCGTTCCCGCCTATTTCAGCGATAGCCAGCGCCAGGCTACCAAGGATGCCGGTAAAATTGCCGGATTGGAAGTTCTGCGGATAATAAATGAACCCACGGCAGCAGCCCTGGCCTACGGCCTGGATAAAAAGAAGGATGAAAAAATCCTGGTCTATGACCTGGGGGGAGGAACCTTTGATGTTTCCATCCTGGAAATAGGCGACGGGGTTTTTGAAGTAGTTGCCACCAGTGGCAATAATTACCTGGGCGGAGATGATTTTGATCAGCGCCTGGTAGAATATATGGCCGATGAGTTTAAAAAGGAAACCGGAGTTGATCTGCGCAAAGATCGAATGGCCATGCAGCGGCTGGTAGAGGCTGCTGAGAAGGCCAAAGTTGAGCTGTCTGGAGTAATGTCTACCAATGTCAACCTGCCCTTTATTACCCAGACTGATGAAGGCCCCCAGCACCTGGATATTGATATTACCAGGGCCCGTTTTGAAGAACTGATTGATGATCAGATTGAAAAAACCATGGGTCCTGCCCGTCAGGCCCTTAAAGATGCCAATCTTTCCCCTCAGGATATTGATGAAATTATCCTGGTAGGTGGTTCTACCCGGATTCCTGCGGTGCAGAAGGCCATCAAGGATCTTCTGGGCCAGGAGCCCAATAAGGGGATCAACCCCGATGAATGTGTGGCCATCGGAGCTGCTATTCAGGGTGGAGTTCTGGCCGGAGATGTAGACGATATAGTTCTGGTGGATGTTACTCCCCTGTCCCTGGGAATTGAAACCCTGGGCGGAGTATTTACCAAGCTTATTGAACGTAACACTTCTATACCAACCAGCCAGAGCAAAATATTTACCACTGCAGCTGATAATCAAACTTCAGTTGATATTCACGTGCTGCAGGGAGAGAGGGCCATGGCTAAGGATAATAAAACCCTGGGTCGTTTCCAGCTGACTGATATCCCTCCTGCTCCCCGGGGAGTTCCGCAGATCGAAGTTTCTTTCGATATTGATGCCAATGGAATTGTTAACGTTTCTGCTGTGGATAAGGGCACAGGCAAAAAGAAAAATATTACAATTAAATCTTCCTCTGGCCTGAGCGAAGAAGATATTGAAAAGATGGTAAATGAAGCCCAGCAGTTTGAGGAAGAGGATAAGAAGAAACGGGAAGAAGTGGAAACCCGCAATGAAGCTGATGGCCTGGTTTTTCAGGTGGAAAAAACCCTCAAAGAATCCGGGGATAAAATTGATGATCAGCTCAAGGAAAAAGTGGAAGCAGCCCGAAAGGAATTAAAGGAAGCCCTGGAGGGCGATGATATTGAAGATATCCGGACCAAAAAAGATGCTCTGAATGAGGTTCTGCATGAGGCCAGCACCCAGATTTATTCCCGGATGCAGGAAGAAGAACAAAAGGCCCAGCAGGAGGCCAGCGGTCAAGAAGGGGGAGCTTCTGCAGGTCAGGATAATGTTTATGACGCAGACTTTAAAGAAGTTGATGACGAGGATGAGGAAGAAAAAGGACAAAAGTAGTATGAGGTGGTGACCGTTTTGGCGGCCAAAAAAGATTATTATGAAATCCTGGGGGTTAGCCGGGAAGCGGAACAGGATGAAATTAAAAAGGCCTATCGGAAGCTGGCCCGCAAATACCATCCGGACCGCAATCCTGATGATCCCGGGGCTGCTGATAAATTCAAAGAGATGACTGAAGCCTACAAGGTTCTATCCGATCCCCATAAAAGAGCCCAGTATGATCGTTACGGGCATGCAGGTATGGAAGGAACCGATTTTGGGGACTTCGGTGATTTCAGCCAGGATTTCAGCGGTTTTGAAGATATTTTTGACATGTTCTTCGGGGGCCGGGAGGGCAGAACCTCCCGTCGGCCCCGTCGGGGAGCCGATTTACAGTATCGGATGACTCTGAAATTTGAAGAGGCTGCCTTTGGAGGGGAAAAGGAAATAAAAATTCCCCGGATTGAAAACTGCCCCGATTGTCAGGGTAGTGGAGCCCAACCCGGATCTCATCCCGAAACCTGTTCCCAGTGTGGGGGGCAGGGGGAAGTGAGCTTTCGCCATCAAACTGCTTTTGGTAGCTTTGTCCAGACCCGGCCCTGCGACCGGTGTCGGGGGCAGGGGCAGGTGGTTAGCGATCCCTGTAAAACCTGCCAGGGCCAGGGTCAGGTTCGCCGCCAGCGCACCTTGAAGGTAAATATCCCCCCGGGGGTTGATACCGGGCATAAACTGCGAATGGCCGGGGAGGGAGAAGCCGGTCCCAATAATGGGCCTCCTGGCGACCTTTATATCATAATAGAGGTTGAGCAGCATCCCATATTCCAGAGAGAAGGCAGCAATCTACACTGTGAAGTTCCCATCAGTGTAGTTCAGGCGGCCCTGGGAGATGAAATTAAAGTTCCCACTCTGGAGGGCAAAGTTTCCCTGAAGATACCCCCTGGAACCCAACCCGATCGCAGGTTCAGATTAAAGAATAAAGGTCTGCAGGATGTGCAGGGTTACGGTCGGGGTGATCTTTTTGTCAGAGCCCGGGTGGTAATCCCGGAAAAACTGAACCGTAAACAAAAAGATCTGCTGGAGGAATTTGCCCGGATCAGCGGGGAAGAGTTAAATCCTGAGCAGAAAAGTTTCCTGGAAAAAGTTCGGGATGCTTTTGGGGTGTGATCAATTGAAATTTAAAGAGATTTACGTGGAAATTAATTATGAAGCCAGTGAAGCCCTGTATCCCCTGCTGGAAGAGCAGGGAATTGAGGGCTGGCACTGCCTGGATAAGGGCAGCCGGATGGGCTGCCTTTTTTACCTTCCGGCCAACCGGCAATGGGAAAAAAAATGGGAAACAATTCGGCAGAAGCTTTATCAACTGAGTAATTCTGGTCTGGAGCCGGGCCCTATTGTTTTTGACGTTCAGGAAATAAATTCCCGTTCCTGGGAAAAAATAATAGAAGAAGCCCGGGAGCCACGGCAGGTCCTGGCTGGACTGTGGGTGGTGCCTCCGGATTTTAAGGACGTAGAAAGGCTGGAGGGGCTGACCATTAAATTAAAGGGTGGAATGGCCTTCGGCACCGGAGATCATCCCAGCACCAGGCTGGCCCTGGGTCTCGTCCGGGACTGGATGCAGGGTTGCTCACCGGTTCTGGATCTGGGAACGGGGAGCGGTATTCTGGCCCTTGCTGCTGCAGGAATGGGTGCCCAAAAAGTAGTGGGAATTGACAATGATCCGGAAGCAGTCCTCCTTGCCCGGGAAAATGTAAGATTAAACAATCGAGAAAAAGAAATAGAGATTGTTACCGGGAATCTTCTGCAGGGCGTAAAGGGATCTTTTTCCGGAGTTATAATCAATATCCTTCTTCCAGAAATCCTGGAGGTGCTGCCCCACCTGGAGAGGATTACCCGACCTGGAAGCGGTCTGGTAATATCCGGGCTACTCTTTCGCCAGTTCCCTGTTTTTAGGGACCGGGTTCAAAACACCCCCTGGGAGATAATTGATACCCGGGTAGAAGGTGATTGGGCCGGTCTTTTCCTGCAGAGAAAGGGGTGATTTTTTGATCAACCTTTTCCTGAATTGTCCCCTGAAGACCGGGGAAGACATGGCGATTACCGGCGAGGATTATCATTATCTGGCCCGGGTTTTGCGGTTGGAAAGAGGAGAGCATTTATGTTTATTGGATGGAAAGGGTGGAGCCTTTCAGGCCCGAATAATGGAGAGCGGGGGAAAAAAGATTCGGGTGCACCTGGAAAAACAGCTGCCAATCGACAATGAGCCCCGAATGAAAATCCATCTGCTCCAGGCCCTGCCTAAAAAAGATAGATTTGAAACGGTCCTGGAAAAAGGAACCGAAATTGGCCTGACCTCCTTTACCCCCCTTTACACGGGACGTACGGTCAAAAGGATTAAAGAATCAAGCCTATCCCAGCGACTGCAGAGGTGGCAGAATATTGTTCAGAATGCTGCCCAGCAGGCCGGGAGGACTATTTTGCCCCGGGTAAATCCTCCCCTTTCCTGGGACCGGATCCCGGAACTGATCCCCCATTATGACTTGAGTTTATGGGCCTGGGAAAATTCCGAGAATTCACTAAAAGGAATGGAAAGCGGGGCCCATAAAAGTGTTCTTCTGATTGCAGGTCCCGAGGGAGGTTTCAGCCCCCGGGAAGTTCAGGAACTCCAGGAGTGGGGTTTTTATGATTTTTCCCTGGGCCCCAGAACTATGCGCTCCGATACGGCGGGAATAATTTCGGGGGCAATAATGCTATTTATTGCCGGAGATATGGAGGAATAAAAGGTGGCTACTGTAGCAATTTATACCCTGGGCTGCAAGGCCAATCAATACGATAGCGAACAATTGAAAAAGGAGTTTGTAAAAAGGGGATGGAAGTTAGTTGATTACAAAGAAAACCCGGATGTTTTCCTGGTGAATTCCTGCACAGTTACCGGTGAAGCGGCCCGACAGTCCCGGCAGAGGCTGCGAAAAAATCTGCCGGGTAGGGACAGGCCTTTTCTGGTTCTTTATGGCTGTTATCCCCAGGCCTATCCCCTGCGGACAGAAAAAATATCTGGAATAGACCTCGTAATCGGGCGCTTGGAACCCCAGGAGTTAATTGATCGAATAGAAGAATTCAGCGATATCAAGCCCCGGGCCGGCGATAGGGAGGAAATTGTTCCTTTCCGGGGCCGAACCAGGGCTTTTTTGAAAATACAGGAGGGCTGCGAGTCATTTTGTTCTTACTGTATTGTACCCCGGGCCCGCGGGGGGATCTGGAGTAAACCAGTGATCCAGATCCAGGAGGAGGTGGGGGAATTGCTCCACTCCGGGTTTAAAGAAATAGTGCTTACCGGAATTCACCTGGGCTATTATGGTAAAGAGCGGGAGCAAAGGCCCTCCCTGGAGAGGGTAGTCCGGGAGATCCTGAAAACTCCCCTACCCCGTTTAAGGCTCAGTTCCCTGGAAATAAACGAGGTGAGCCCAGAATTACTGGAACTTATGGCCGAGGAAAATGCTCTTTGCCCTCACCTGCATCTGCCCCTGCAAAGCGGCAGTGATCGGGTTCTGGGGTTGATGAACCGCCAGTACTCGGCCCAGGAATTTATGGAAAAGGCCGCAAACTACCGGGAAGCGGTCCCGGGAGTCGGTTTGACTACCGATGTTATGGTGGGTTTTCCCGGGGAAAGCAGGGAAGATTTTTCCCGGACAGTGGAGGTGGTTCGCCGCATTGGGTTCAGCCGAATTCACGTTTTTCCTTTTTCCTCCAGGCCGGGGACACCTGCTGCTCGAATGCCCCACCCCATTTCCGGACCAGAGAAAAAAAGGCGCAGTCATATCCTGCGAGAGGTGGGAGAGAATTTAATGCAGGATTTTAACTCCCAATTTCTAAACCGGGAAGCAGAGGTTCTGGTTGAAGATTCCCTCCCGGTTCAGGGCTGGTCTCCCAATTATGTCAGGTATTACCTTCCAGAGCATCACTACCGGGGGCAGCTCCTCCGGGTTCGGGGAGAAAAAATATTCCAGGATGGAATATGGGGAAAGGAGGTCCAATAATGATGTCCGATTGTGTTTTTTGCAAAATAGTTCAGGGAGATATCCCGGCGAAGAAAGTGTATGAAGATGAGGAATTTATCGTTTTTGCCGATGCCAATCCCCAGGCTCCGGTTCATCACCTTGTAATTCCCCGGGATCATATTTCTGATCTGTTGGAGGTAAAGGATAAAGAAATGCTGGGACGGCTTTTTGCGGTAATTCAAAAAGTTGCTTTACAGGAAGGTCTGGCCCCGGAGGGCTTCCGGGTGGTCAATAATTGTGGGGAAAAAGGAGGACAGACCGTGGGACACCTCCATTTCCACCTTCTGGGCGGCCGTTTCATGGAATGGCCCCCGGGATAAATTTGACACGGTTTTAACCCCGTTATATAATATCAATAGCAATGCGGTAGCTGGGAGGGGGGATACGAAATCATGGCTGAGATCAGACCAAAAAAGAACGAATCTCTGGATAAGGCCCTGCGGCGTTTTAAGAATAAATGCCGGAAAACTGGTGTCTTCCAGGAGGCTAAGAAAAGACGTTACTATGAGAAGCCGAGCGATATTCGCAAGAAAAAAGAAGCCTCTCGGCGGCGTGGGCGAGGATAAGGGAGGGAAGCCATGTCGTCCTTAAAGGAAAAATTACTGGAGGACATGAAGCAGGCAATGAATGAAGGGTCACAGGTAACCCTGTCTGCCATTCGGACTACCCGGGCTGCCATCAAAAGCGAAGAAATCTCTCAACGCAAGGATCTTTCCAATGGAGAAGTGGTAGAAATTCTGAAAAAGGAAATAGCCCTGAGACGGGAAGCTCGAGATGAATACCTGCGGCTGGGAAATGAAACCCAGGCCTGTAGACTGGAAAAAGAAATTGAGGTTTTACAAAAGTACCTCACCCCTCCTGATTAATTAAATAGCTGGAAAAGTCAATCCCTTTGCTGGATTGGCTTTTTTTTTCTTTCAGGCAGGAAATCAGCCGGGTAAAATGAATAGTTAATAGGTAAGGAGAAAGAGAGGTGATCATATGCGGTTCAGGGTTATTGTTTTTTTTCTTCTGGTAATTCTGGGGTTGGGTGGAATACTGCAGGGGCAGGCCACGGAAGAAGTGTATCGTATTGATATTGTCGGGGATATAGATATGGGCCTGGCCTCGATAACTGAAAGGGGCATCAGGGAAGCGGAAGAAGCCGGTGCCGGGGCTGTAATTATTTATATTGATACTTTTGGCGGTTTTGTTGACGCCGCTACCCGGATCCGGGATGCAATTTTTGGTTCTTCAATTCCGGTTTATACCTATGTCAGCGGCCGGGCCTGGTCAGCCGGAGCCCTGATTGCTATGGCCGGGGATTATCTGGCCATGACCCCGGGATCCAGTATTGGAGCTGCGAAACCGGAACCTGCTGATGAGAAAACCGTATCAGCCCTGCGGTCCGAATTTCGGGCCACGGCTGAAGCCCGGAACCGGGATCCAGAACTGGCCATGGCCATGGTCGATGAAAAGATGAGCATTGAAGATGTAGTTGGAGAGGGGGAGATCCTCACCCTTTCCGCCGGGGAAGCCGTCCGGAACAATATTGCTGACGGGGAGCTTTCTACAATCAGCCAGCTACTGGCGGAAAAAGATCTGGAGGGGGCCCGGGTGACCCGGGTCGAACCGCTACTGGTGGAACAATTTGCCCGCGTAGTAGCCGGTCCCTGGTTGAGCGGGCTGCTGTTAACCCTTGGTTTTGCGGGGATCTTTTTGGAAGTGGTTACTGTGGGATGGGGTGTTCCAGGAACCCTGGGAATTTTATCTCTGGCCGCATTTTTTACCGGGCATCTTTTGACTGGAGCTTCTCACTGGAGTGTGGCCATTCTCTTTATAGCCGGTCTGGTCCTGATTTTCCTGGAGGTATTTGTTGTTCCCGGTTTTGGGGTAGCTGGATTGGGAGGCGCTGCAGCTATTTTTATTAGCCTCTTTTTGATTTTTCCCACTACCACCGTTGCTCTGCAGGTAATTGCAGGGTCGCTGGTGGGTGCAGTGTTAATTATAGCAGTGGCTTTAAAGTTTCTGCCCCGGAGTGGGGCCTGGAATCGAATAGCCCTGGGGACTTCGGAAACAGTAGAGATGGGTTATATTGCCCCCGCCGACCGCAGCCATTTCCTGGGTAAGACCGGTGTGGCCCGCTCTTATTGCCGGCCTGCGGGGATAGTGGAAATTGATGGAGAAAGGGTGGATGCGGTCAGCGAAGGTGGTTACATTGAAAAAGGAGCTCAGATCAAGGTGGTAAAAATTGAGGGCAATCGTCTTATTGTAAGGAAGGAAGAATAATCAGGAGGTGTATGGAAAATGGGTGGTTATGTTGCTTTAATTGTCCTGGTAGTTGTCCTTTTAAGCGCTTTCTTTTATTTTATTCCTGTCGGGCTCTGGATTTCCGCCTGGGCTGCAGGAGTAAAGATTGGAATTTTTAACCTGGTAGGAATGAGGTTAAGGCGGGTTGTTCCCGGAAAAATTGTGGGACCGATGATAAAATCTCACAAGGCCGGGCTGCCCCTGGGGAGTGATCGATTGGAGGCTCACTTCCTGGCCGGGGGTAATGTGGATCGGGTTGTTGATGCCCTTATTGCTGCACAGCGGGCCCAGATACCCCTGGAGTTTGAGCGGGCAGCAGCGATTGACCTGGCTGGACGGGATGTTCTGCGGGCGGTTCAGATGAGCGTTAATCCCAAGGTAATTCAAACCCCCGTCGTTACCGCAGTTGCCATGGACGGGATCCAGGTAATGGCTACGGCCCGGGTTACGGTAAGGGCCAACATAGACCAGCTGGTAGGAGGTGCGGGTGAAGAAACGGTTCTGGCCCGCGTAGGAGAAGGTATTGTTACTACAGTTGGTTCGGCCAAGACCCATAAAAATGTCCTGGAAAACCCGGATTCTATTTCCAAGACCGTGCTGGAAAAAGGACTGGATTCGGGAACGGCTTTTGAAATACTGTCAATTGATATTGCCGATGTTGATGTCGGGAAAAACATCGGGGCTAAATTGCAGACCGATCAGGCTGATGCTGATAAAAGAATTGCCCAGGCTAAAGCTGAAGAAAGAAGAGCTATGGCTGTGGCTGAAGAGCAAGAAATGCGGGCCCGGGTTGAAGAAATGCGGGCCAAGGTGGTTGAAGCTGAAGCCAAGGTCCCCATTGCCATGGCTGACGCTCTCAAAGCCGGCCGGTTGGGTGTCATGGACTATATGAACTATCAGAATATCAAGGCTGATACGGATATGCGGGACGGAATTTCCAAGGCCACCCGCCCCGAAGAGGGTGAGCAGGAAGAAAGCTAAGGGGGTTTTTTCTTGGAAGAAATTTTTGGACCGTTAGCATTTATTCTGGTGTTTTTTGTTCTGCCTCGTATTTTACGCAGTCTGGGTAGTGGGGGCTTTAAAGCAGCTCGGGATAAGATCAATGAGCAGCGGCAGGAAGAGATGGAATCTCAATACGGAGAAGAGTATGAAGGTGAAAGACCACAAACCGCCCAGGAGAAAGCCGAAGCAGCCCGGGAAGAGGAGCTGGGTCTGGGAGCAGAAGAACCCTCCTATCCTTATTCTCAAGAACAACGCAGCCTGACCCAGCAACGGGTATATCAAGAGGACCCCTTCATCCAGGAGTCGGCTTCATCCCAGTCCCAGATGGATCCCGAAAGAGAATGGAGTATAGATTCGGAGACCACCTGGGATGAGGACTGGAAAAAAGAACTGGCAGAAACCAAAGAAAAAGCCCGCCGGCAGATTGAAAAGCTGCAGCGGGAAATGGAAGAAGATCTGGAGCAGGAGGAAGTAGTCAGCCGTAAGGTTATATACCGCCCGGGGATGAGACTGTGGTTTTCCCCCCCAGCCATAATACAGGGGGTTATCTTCTCAGAATTACTGGGCCGGCCCCGGTCACGCTCAGGAAGGGCAATAAGGCGTTGATGGCAAAAAACCGCGGGTCCTCAGGATCCGCGGTTTTTTATGGATTAAAAAGAAAAATTTCTGATCTGAGGAAACCGGGGAGGAAAATTTGAAGATCCGTAGGAATAGAAATCAGGATGGGGTTAAGTGAAGGAGTAAAAGAAGGATTTAAACTAAAAGAGGGAGAAATATGATAACTGGACAGGAAGTTTTGTTCCCGGGTATGCAGGTTAAGCCTTTATTTTTTTCTGGGGTTGCACAGTTGATTAATAATGACTATACTCTAAGAAAGGAATAAACAGGTAGCAATAGGAAAATTTCCTGAGCAATTATCCTGGAAACTCCGGGAAGAAACCCCAATGATAGCTGGCAGCTATTCAGGACTTCCTGATGAAGCCCATAATAGGCGGTTATAAACTAAATCAGGGGGATAATGCTTTTCCCCTGCTTTCCAGTTTTAAGGACAGACTTGATTGGTTTTTCCGGTAATCCAGATATTTTGGAGAACGGAGTTTAGAATTTTTCAGAGGAGGCGGAACAGGTTTGAGGCAAAAAGAGAGGCTGGTTTTACCCACCAATGAAATAGCCCTGAGGGTTTTTGGACAGAAGGACAGTCATTTGAGGCTCCTGGAGGATTCTTTTTCTGCGGAGATTATTGCCCGGGGCAATGAGGTTACCATTCAGGGTTCTGAGGGGGAAGTAGATAAAATAAAGCGGATAATTGATGAACTGCAGAAGGCCGCTGTTGCGGGAAATAATCTTTCTCCCCGGGAGGTTAGTTATGCAATTCAGACTGTTAAAGAAGAGGGCAGCCTGGATCTGTACTCCCTGTACAGCGATGTTATTCATACTACCTATCGGGGCAAGAAAATCAAGCCTAAAACCGTGGGGCAGAAGGCCTACGTCGATGCCATAAGAAAAAAAGATATAGTTTTTGGTATCGGTCCGGCCGGAACTGGAAAAACCTATCTGGGCCTGGTTATGGCGGTGCGGGCCTTTTTAAAAAAAGAAGTTGCCCGGATTGTTTTAACTCGCCCGGCAATTGAAGCTGGTGAGAAACTGGGCTTTTTGCCTGGTGATCTCCAGGAAAAGGTAGATCCCTATCTGCGCCCCCTTTATGATGCCCTTTATGATGTTCTGGGCCACGAAGCAGTTTTTAAATACCTGGAGAGGGATGTAATTGAAGTGGCTCCCCTGGCCTATATGCGGGGCAGGACCCTTGATGATTCCTTTGTTATTCTGGATGAAGCCCAGAATACCACCAAAGAACAAATGAAGATGTTTTTGACCCGACTGGGTTTTCGATCCAAGGCGGTAATCACCGGCGATGTGACCCAGATTGATCTCCCCAGGGACACCTACTCCGGTTTGAACATTGTCCGGAATATTCTGGCTGATATAAAGGGTATTGATTTCGTGTATCTTACCAACCGGGATGTAGTTCGTCATGCCCTGGTTCAGGAAATTCTGAAGGCCTATGATCTTTATGAGAAGGAGGAGGGGTAGGCCTTGCAATGGGTGAAGGGAATTAAGGAATTTTTTACTGATTCTACCCGCAGAAAATGGTTCTGGCCGGGTTTGAGTTTTTTTATCCTGCTTCTCCTTCTGGGGGGGTCTTTTCTACCCACGCAGGTTGATTTTACTGTAGGGGAAATTGCCCCGGAAAATATTGAAGCGCCCCACAACATGGTTTTAATCGATGAAGAAAAAACGGCTGAATTAAGGGAAGAAAAAGCCCAGCAGGTTCCCAATGTAATTGAAGAAGATGAGGGAGCCCTGAACCGAATGAAATCTGATATTAACCTTTTTTTTAATGCCTTTAAACATGATGAGGCCATGTATCCCAATGGAGCCTGGAGATGGGAAGGTTTTGAGCCCCAGGAGATACGTTTTTGGAGTAATATTGAACGGGAAAGACTGGAAAGCCTCCAGGAAAAACTGAAAACCATCCTGACCCGCCGCCTGGAACAGGGATTACGCTCCACCCACCTGGATGAAGCCCGGGAGAATGTGGCCGATGAGATCAGGGCCCTGGACCTTGGGGCAAGGGAAGAGGAGCACCTTATTGCCCTGGCCGAGGAATTTTTGCGACCCAACCTGGTTTTAAATGTAGAAGAGACGGCGCGGCGCCGGGAAGAAGCCCGGGCCAGCGCCCCCCCGGTTACCCGGACCATCAGGCAGGGAGAAATAATTATTGAGCAGGGCCAGGTTATTACTGAAGATGACCTGGAACTTTTAGGTGAAATGGGACTTTTTCAACCGGAACTGGATCCCCTTTACTTTTTAGGGGTGGGGGGACTTCTGGTCCTTATTTTTCTGGGGAATTACCGGTTTCTATTAAATTTTCATCCCCGGATTTTGCAGCGGGAAAATCAGATGGTATTAATATCCTTCTTACCTGTGTTCATGGTAATTCTGGCTCAGGCCACCAATTATTTACCAGTGGTTTACCCCGGATATTTATTCCCCCTGGCTGTAGGTAGTATTCTCCTGGCGGTTTTACTCCAGGCCCGGGTGGCTATTTTCTTCACCTTCAGCCTGGCCATTCTCTGCTTTCTGGTTTTACAGGGAGGATTGCCGGAAATAACTGTGGGGTTGGTGGGAGGAATTTCGGGAGTATATAGTGTGGCTCGAGTCACCCAGAGAAGGGATTTTGTCCGGGCTGGCGTTATTGTAGGTGTTTTTTGCGCCATAGCCATTTTGACCCTGTCTCTTCTGGAGAATATAACTGAACCCCATCGCCTTTTATTCCTGGGTGGGCTGGGGCTGGCTAACGGTATTCTGGCGGCTGTTTTAATTAATGGTCTTTTACCTCTTCTGGAAAATTACCTGGGCATGTCATCTGCGGTTAGACTCCTGGAATTATCCAATCCCAATCAACCCCTTTTGAAAAAACTTTTGATGGAAGCGCCGGGAACCTATCATCATAGCGTGATTGTGGGCAATCTGGCCGAAGCTGCTGCCGAGCGCCTGGGTGCAGATGCTCTTTTAGCCCGGGTGGGTGCTTATTATCATGATGTGGGGAAAATCAAGCGACCCTATTTTTTCTCAGAAAACCTGTTGGGGGATGAAAATCCCCATGATAAGCTGAATCCCAGCTTGAGTGCCCTGATAATTAAATCCCATGTAAAAGATGGAGTGGAAATGGGTAAAAGGCACAAATTGCCAGAACCCATAGTGGATATAATTCAGCAGCATCATGGTACTTCCCTGATCTCCTATTTTTATCAGGAATCATTACAGCGGGGGGAAAATGACTCGACCAACTTTAGTTATGATGGACCCAAACCTTATTCCAGGGAAGCTGCCCTGATTTTACTGGCCGATGTGGTGGAGGCGGCAGTTCGATCCCGGGCGGCCGAAAGGGAAAATCCCCAGGCCCTGGCAGCAATGATCCGGGAACTTATTAAAGAAAAGCTGGAAATTGGCCAGCTGGATGACTCCTATCTGACCCTGCGGGATCTGGAGCCCATCCAGGATTGTTTTACCCGGATATTAATGGGAATATATCACAAGCGGATAGAATACCCTGATTATGGTGAGATAAGGGAGGCCAGCGCTGATGAAATATAATATTGAGGTTTTCTTTGCAATGGAAGGTCCCCGGGAAAAGGAAGAATTTTTGTTGAATATAGCCCGCACCGTTCTGAAAAGGGAAGGGATTGCATCCGGGGACCTGAGCATAGCCCTGGTGGATGATGCTGAAATGGAGAAGCTGAACCGGGAATACCGTAGTTGCAATGAAACTACCGATGTTTTATCCTTCCCCCTGGGGGAGGATCAGCTGGGCGAAATAATTATTTCATGGCCCCGGGCAAAAGAACAGGCCCGGGATTATGGCCATTCTCTGGAACGGGAACTGGGCTTTCTGCTGGTTCACGGTATTCTACACCTCCTGGGCTATGAACATCAAAAAGAAGAGGGAAGAAAGACAATGCGTCGAAAAGAGGAGGAGATACTTTCTTATCTGGGGCTTGAGCGGGAAGGAGATCAAGATGGAGGTTAAGAAACTGGTGGATAGTTTTTCCTATGCCCTGGAGGGTATAGGGCAGGCCCTGCAGACAGAGCGGAATTTAAAGATCCACCTGATTGTCGGGACTATTGCTCTTGTGGGAGCTGTTTTTCTCGGTCTTTCCCGCCTGGAGTTTCTTATCCTGTTCCTGGTAATTGCCCTGGTGGTGGTCATGGAATTATTTAATACGGTAGTTGAGCGGCTTATCGACCTGATTTCCCCCAACTTTCACCCCCGGGTCAGAATTATTAAAAATATGGCCGCCGGAGCGGTTTTAATTGCAGCAGTGAATGCTGCTGTCACAGGATTTATCCTCTTTTATCATCGCCTGGACCAGTTTTCTCTGGAGTTTTTCATCTGGCTCAGTCAGCAGCCTGCTTATTTAACCCTGTTCCTGATGCTGCTTTTATTGCTTGTTTTGCTGGGGCTAAAATACCGGCGGGGAGAAGTTTTTTCTCTGCAGGGGGGTATGCCCAGTCTCCACAGCGCTATTGCCTTCAGTCTGGCTACGGTTATTGCTTTTTATACCACCAGCCCTCTCCTTATTTTCACCGGTTATTTCCTGGCTCTCCTTGTTGCTCAAAGCAGAGTTGAAGGAAAGATCCATAATTTCCCCGAAGTAATATGGGGAGGGGTTCTGGGTTTTATGTTAACTGTTTTTATTTTTCAGTTTTTTGCGGGAGGTTAAAAATGAAAATCCGTAATTACTTTGTTACTGGCTTACTGGTATTATTGCCCCTGATAATCACCATCTATATTCTCTCCCTCCTGATAAGTCTTCTGGAGCAGCTGGTTCAGCCATTTGCGGATTTCTTGTTTGGGGGCCCCAGGTATGGCCTGGAATATGCTGTGGCTATCCTTTTTATTTTCCTGGTGGGCCTCGTTGCCACCAATGTTCTGGGGCGCAAATTAATCAATCTGGGAGAGAGATTACTGGGCAGAATTCCTGTTATCCGCCAGATATATGTTGCGGTAAAACAGTTAACTGATACTCTGGCTTTAAGGAATAAGACTGCCTTTAAAAGGGTGGTTGTTTTTGAGTATCCGCGACGGGGACTTTATCAGATTGGTTTTGTCACCTATCGGGGACTGGGAGAAATACAGGATAAAACCGGGGAGAACCTGGTTCACATTTTCCTGCCTACAACCCCCAATCCCACCTCCGGACATTTGATTTTTGTTCCCCTGCGGGATGTTAAGTTTTTGGATATGAGTGTTGAAGAAGGTTTAAAGCTGGTCTTTTCCGCGGGAGCCCTGAATCCCCCCGGGAAAAAAGATAAGGGAGAACTGGGGTAACTGCTGCAGCTGATTCTGTCACAGGGTTGATATAATCGGGTTGGAGCAGAACCCGGAATAGGATAGAAACAGCAGGTTGAAAACAAATTTTGGGAAACTTTTTAGCTAAGGGGTGTAGGTGATGGTAGGTTTAACCCGGGTTATTTTTTTTCTGATAGCAATCTTAGTTTTTTCCAGTCCCGTTCTGGCCGGGAATTCGCCTTTTACCGGGCTGGCCCTGCGGGAAGAAGAAAATAAGTATCCGGTGATGGCAATTATTGATAATCTGGCCTCGGGAGAAACTCAGTCCGGCCTGCAAAAAGCATCAATTGTCTATGAATTTCCAGTGGAGGGCGGGATAACCCGGCTCCTGGCTCTCTATTATGATGAAATTCCGGCCCGCTTTGGGCCTATTCGCAGCGCTCGTCCCTATATGATTGAAAAGGCCCGGGAGTATAATGCAATTTTACTCCACGCGGGAGCGAGTCCGGAAGGCTATGAAACCCTGGCGGGAACAAATATTGACAATCTGGATAAATTTTTTGACTCCCAGTATTTCTACCGGGATGATAATTTAAGTCCGCCCCATAACCTTTATTCCGGACGGCCATATTTACAGGAAATATTTGCGGGTATCAGCCCGCCATCTCCTTCTTCCCGTTTTCCTTTCACTTCCATCAGTATTACTGCCCATGATGAACCGGATGTGGAAGATATAACAATTCGCTTTTCCGGTGATAATATTGTGGAATACCGCTATCTGCCCTGGGAGGGTTATTATCAGCGCTATGTCAATGGGGCCCCCCATCTCCTGGATGATGGATCACCCATTAAAGTGGATAATCTGGTTATTCAGCGGGTCCGAACCCAGGTCCTGGACAATGCAGGGCGTCTGGCAGTAGACCTGGAGGGCAGCGGACCCCTGAAAGTCTTCCAGGATGGGCAGCTAACTCAGGGAACCTGGTTAAAAGTAGGTCCGGGCTGGACCAGTTTTCTGGATGAGCGGGGACGGTTGATTGGGTTCAATGCGGGAACAACCTGGGTGGAAATTGTACCCCGGGGACAGGAGGTAAGTTATTGATGGTAGATAATAAATTGATTGAAGCGGCAGTTGAAGTGCAGAAAAGGGCCTATGTTCCCTATTCCAATTATCCAGTAGGAGCAGCCCTGATTACTGCAGAGGGAGATATTTTTGCCGGCTGCAACGTGGAAAATTCATCTTATGGCCTGACCATCTGTGCCGAAAGAAATGCCTGTGTTCAGGCGGTGGCAGCGGGTCAGGATCAATTCACTGCTATTGCGGTGGTAGGGGATCAGGATAACCCCACTCCTCCCTGTGGCGCCTGCCGGCAGTTTCTTTATGAATTCAACCCCGATCTGAAGGTTCACCTTATTGGCCGGGAGGAAATAATTTCCTACTCCCTGTGGGAGCTCCTGCCGGAGGCTTTTGGGCCAGAAAATCTCCAGGGGGTATGACCGTGAATTCTGAATTTAAGTCGGGCTTCATTGCCCTTATTGGCCGGCCCAATGTGGGCAAATCAACCCTGATTAATTCCCTGATCGGTCAGAAAATTACCATTACCTCGTCTCGCCCCCAGACCACCAGGCATAAGGTCCAGGGTGTGCTTACCCTGCCGGGATATCAGGCCGTTTTTATCGATACTCCGGGAGTGCATAAGCCCGTGGATAAGATGGGGGAATATTTACTGGAAGTTGCGCTGCGGGCCATAGAAGAAGTGGATGGCGTTTTATTTCTGGTCGACGGACAATATTATCCCGGAGGTGGGGATAAATACATTGCCGGCCTGTTAAAAGAAGTAAAAACACCCATTATTGGGGTGGTAAATAAATCTGATATTTCCAGTGATAAAAAAATAGCAGCCTATAAACCCCTGCTGGGGGAGGACTGCCTGGCAATTTCGGCCCTGCAGGGGCATAACCTGGAGCAGTTGGTCCAGCGTATTACCGGCATTTTGCCCCCAGGACCCCAGTATTTCCCAGAGGATATGATTACCGATCAGCCCGAACAGTTTATTGCTGCCGAGCTGATCCGGGAAAAAGCTTTTCGGCTGACCCGGGAGGAAGTACCCCATTCCCTGGCCGTGGAAATAACCGGCATGCAAAAAAGGGAGGGGACGGATATTGTGGACATCCATGCCCATATATATGTGCAGCGCAAGTCCCAGAAGGGAATTATTATTGGTCAGGGGGGATTGCGGCTGAAAGAAATAGGGCAACTGGCCCGGCAGGATATCGAGGCCCTGCTGGGAAGCCAGGTCTATCTGAATCTCTGGGTTAAGGTTAAAAAAGACTGGCGGGACCGGGAAGAGGAAATGCGCCGTCTGGGTTATCGTTAATCTGACAGGAGGTAGATAATTATGGATAGTAAAGAAATGGCTGGATATATTGATCATACTCTCCTTAAGCCTCAGGCTGGAAAAGAAGAAATCAAAAAGCTCTGCCGGGAGGCAAAAGAGCATAATTTTGCGGCGGTCTGTGTGCTGCCCTATTATGTGGCCCTGGGGCGAGAACTCCTGGCTGAGAGCGAGGTCCTGGTGGCAACAGTAATCGGATTTCCCCTGGGAGCCACCTGCAGTGAGGCCAGGGTAGCCGAGGTAAAGGCAGCCCTGGAGCAGGGGGCTGATGAACTGGACCTGGTGATAAATTTTGCTGCCCTCCTGGATGGGGATGAAGACACCGTTAGAACCGACCTGGAAAAAGTAATTGCCGCAGCCGGGGTTAAAACGGTTAAGGTTATTATTGAAACCTGTTTTCTGGATAGGGAACAAAAAATCAGGGCCGCCCTCCTGGCCCGGGAAGCCGGGGCAGATTTTGTTAAAACTTCCACCGGCTTTGGCTCTGCTGGGGCTCAACAAGAAGATGTTCTATTACTGCGCGAAGTTCTACAGGGAGGGGCCAGAATTAAGGCCTCCGGTGGGATCAGGGATCGGCAGACCGCCCTGACCATGATTGAAGCAGGGGCTGATCGATTGGGAACCAGCTCGGGGGTAGCAATAATGGAGGGGAAATGATTTTTGGAAGAAAAAATGGACTCTCTACGACGACAGATGGCCCAGGAACTTCTGGGCCGCGGGGTTATTAAAGATCCACGCATTGGCCGGGCTTTTGCCCGGGTACCCCGCCATATTTTTCTGGAGGGAGTTATTCCGCCCGAGCAGGCTTATTTTGATCAGGCAGTGATGCTTAAATATCCCTGCAGTTCTGTTTCTCAGCCCCAGGTAATGGCTTCCATGCTGGAAATATTAGATTTGCAGCCAGGAATGAAAGTCCTGGAAATCGGAACCGCCTCCGGTTATAATGCGGCCCTGCTGGCGGAAGTAGTGGGTGATCCGGAACTGATTTTTTCTGTGGAAAGGGAAAAAGACCTCATTCCCACAGCCCGGGAAAATCTGGAGCGTTCCGGGTATGGAGAGGTTAATGTGGCTTCGGGGGATGGAACCCTGGGCTGGCCCCACCGGGAGGAAGTGCCTTTTGAACGGATTATAATTACCGCCCAGACCCCCAGTCTGCCTCCTCCCCTTACCGATCAACTTAAAGAGGGAGGGAAAATGGTCCTGCCCCTGGTTCTGGGAGAAGATATAACCCTGCTGGTTAGAGTGGAAAAAGAGGATGGATTGTGGGGCCGGGTTTTCCCTTGCCCCGTTTCCTTCGTCACCCTGCGGGGTCAGGGACTGCAGCAGAAAAAAAAGACCTGGGAAAGGCAGCTGAGCGGACTCTGGCGAGGTATTCAGCGCTATTGTCGATCTTTTCCACTGGATTCGCCGCGATTATGGGGTGTTTTTCTTTTCCTGTTAAAAGAGCTCCTGGAGCATAAAAAAACAGAACGACCGGAGGTTTTATGGTCCAGGTGGCAGGCTGAAGGCCGTCCGGAAACCGGGGAATGGCTCCTGGAATTTGATCGGGAAGGCTTTATTTCCGGTGTAATGAGGCGGGAGGGTTAAAAAAATGGGATTATTTTCAACTGAAGCCATTGCCCTGAAGGGAAAGGACCTGGGGGAAGCCGACAGGCTGATTACCTTTTTTACCCGCGAGGTGGGCAAAAAGAGGGCTGTGGCCAATGGTGCCCGTCGGATCAGGAGTAATATGAGTGCCCTGGTTCAGCCCTTCACCGTATCCCGCCTCTATATCTATCAGGGGTCTTCCCTGTCCCGGGTCCGTTCCGGGGAAATACTGGAGAATAACCTGGCTCTGCGGGAGGATCTGCTCCTGATGACCGCTGCCTCCTATCTGGCCGAGATGGTTGATTATCTCCTGGAGGAGGATGACCCCCAGGAAGAAGTATTCATCCTGCTGTTGAACAGTTTGACCATACTTAAAGAAAAAGGAGTACAGCCCATTCTCCTGCGGAGTTTTGAAATTCGCCTGATTTCCATGCTGGGGTATCAGCCCCGCCTGGAGCATTGTGTAAAATGTACCCGGGAGATAAAAACCGGGAAGGGCAAGGCCTTTTTCTCCATCGGGCAGGGGGGAATAAAGTGCTCCAACTGCCGGGAAGAAATGGATAAAACTATCAGCTGGGGAACCTTTAAGGTCTTAAACCGTCTTCTGGAAACCCCCGCGCGGCAGCTTTTAAATTTGCGGCTGGAGGACAGGGTTCAAAAGGAACTGGAGAGTTTGCTGGTGGAGTTTATTGAATACCGTTCCGAGCGACGATTGAACACTTTAAGTTTTTTACAGTCCCTGCTGGCAGAACCATCTTGACAGGCAGGGGGTTTTTTGATATAAAAAAAATAATGAACAAACTGCATACCGCAGGCAGTGAAGGGGAAAATCGAGAAAGAAGGTTTTTTCCAGCGAGCCGGTGGTGGTGGAAGACCGGCACTGACCCTTTCTTGGAGGCACCCTGGAGCCTATAAATTTTGGAGTGGATCTGCTTAAAGGTTAAGCAGGGTGGAACCGCGGGGGAAATCCCCGTCCCTGGGAGGGGCGGGGTTTGTTTTTTTATTAATTTTTGAAGGAGGTTAAGCCAATGAATTTTCAGGAATTGATTTTTCGCCTGAACAATTTCTGGGCCCGGCAGGGTTGTATCATTCAAGAACCATATGACCTGGAAGTTGGAGCAGGAACCATGACCCCGGCCACCTTTTTGCGGGCCCTGGGTCCGGAGCCCTGGAATGTGGGCTATGTTCAACCCAGCCGTCGTCCTACCGACGGCAGGTACGGAGAAAATCCTTTTCGCGTCCAGTATTATTATCAATATCAGGTGATCATGAAACCCAGTCCCCTGGAAATACAGGAAATGTACCTGGAGGGACTTGCTGATCTGGGTATTGATCCCCGTAAACACGATATTCGCTTTGTGGAGGATAACTGGGAAGCTCCTACCCTGGCCGCTTCCGGGGTGGGCTGGGAAGTCTGGCTGGATGGCATGGAAATAACCCAGTTTACCTATTTTCAACAGGTTGGTGGCCTGGAGGTAAAACCCATCAGCGCAGAGATAACCTACGGACTGGAACGCCTGGCCATGTATATTCAGGGAAAAGAGAGCCTCTTTGACCTGGATTGGAATGATCAGGTAACCTATGGTGAGGTGCAGAAGGAAGGGGAAGCCCAGTTTTCCCGTTATAATTTTGAAATAGCGGATGTGGAGATGCTGTATGGCGTTTTTGAGAGTTTTGAAAAAGAGGTCTATGCTATTCTGGAGGCGGATCTGGTGCTACCCGCCTACGATTATGTTTTGAAATGTTCTCATCTTTTTAATATTCTTGATGCCCGGGGAGCCATTAGCGTGTCGGAAAGAGCCGCCTATATTGGTAGAGTTCGCCAGATGGCCCGGCGGGTGGCCAGAAAATACGTGGAGCAGAGGGAAAAGATGGGACATCCCCTTTTAAAAGAAAAAAGAGGAGGTGGGGAAAATGACCCGGGAAAAAAATCAAGTGCTCTTTGAAATAGGGACCGAAGAAATTCCCGCCCGTTTTATTCTGCCCGCCCTGGAGCAGATCCAGGAAAATCTGCGGGCCC
>SL_8KL_010_SEDDRAFT_10001006_pt1 | contig 24377 bp, 20 predicted proteins | sample SodLakKL_010_SED_4_FD_11160 | JGI IMG/M metagenome (IMG submission 11160) | reverse complement strand
CGAGGTAGAACCCATACATTCACCCAAAACCAATTTATCCTCCTCCCTCTTTCCCTCCACGATGCCCCTACCCGACCGTATCCAAAAACACAGACAGATCACCCACCTCATCTCTATCTCGCTCTTCCTCACAATCATAGACATCTACACCACCTACGCCCTCCACGGAAGAGGTCACGTGGAATTAAACCCGCTCATGCGCCCCATCCTCACGAACCTCGGACCGATCGCCTTCCTCCTGATCAACTTCACCTTGTCTTTCCTGCTCATCGCCTTTCTCGCCCACGGCTCCATAAGAAAGCTCGAAGGAAGATATCAATACCTGCCCCTGCTCGTTTACTCCGTGATAAGAGCGAGCGCGGTCGTCAACAACCTGCTGATTCTAACGGATTTGGTTTGACTCCCTTTCTAACAAATCACCCTTTCCACCCTAGAAAAAAGAAGAACTATCTTGATCTTACGTCTTTAATGAAATTAACTTTTTTAATAAGCACTTAACCGAAAACAACCTAGAAGATCATCAAAACTATTTACGACTCTAATTCCCTAATGGACTTTTAGAATCTCGGGATGGAGAAGATATTTTATATCTCCTATTTTCGAACAATCTTCAAATATAACCTACAACATATTATAGTAAACAAGAAAAACACGGTAGCGAATAGAAAAAAATGGAGCATCAAAGTGGAAATCTTAGAAATAGGTAGAGGGATGAAAACAGTCTCAGTTCGGTGGTCAATCGTCTTTAGAAATGATGTATATCGATTACAAAGGTGGTAAAATATAATGGACAATAAGGAGAAGAGAAGGTGTAAAAAGGAGGGGGACCCACAAATACGGTCCGAACATATCGAGACTGACGAATATTATTACAGAAAGAAAGATGGTAGCGCATACAAAATCGAGCAGGGGATCCACAGGGAGAAGAGGATGACCGAAAGCAAGTACAACCGAGCTGAACCCGATATATTCACGATTTTTACCAAAGCTTACGATGAAGAAGGAGATCTATTGTACACAGATGAAGAAGAATTGAAAGGGCAGAGTTTAGAGGAGATAAAGTATAGCATAGGTAGTCTGAAGGAAAGAGCTATGGACGAAATCGGAGTCACTTATAAAGACTCGAGTAGAGCTACCTTCGGAGACGACTACAGAGATAAGGTCGATAAAAAAGACTTCGAAAGGGATAAATCATCATGAGATATCCCTCCTGCGGCAGAGGGTTTCTAATCTTCCCTCCCTGTTGATCTCCGGTAGAGTACGTCAGGATACAGATGCTGAAAGATGGAGAAAGGGATATGCTACGGGTGTCTCGAGTGCGAGAGGAAAATCAGTATCACGACCCCGAGAGAGCATTAGGGAACATTTAAATGATTTAAAACATATCAAATGAGGAGGATGAAGCTGATGGATCACGAAAAGGCCGATTTGAAGGAAAAGATACGGTCCCTGTGGGAAGATGAAAGAGAAGAGTTCTACGGTAAAGTACTCGATGAGTTCGATATAGATTCAGGAGATATACCCCCGAACCACGCGCAGAGATTGGACGAGGCGGAAGACGAAATAGTGGATGTTTTGACAGATTGGATCGCGTGGCGTTTGGAAAATAAATGAAAATAGGAAGGATGGATGCTCACTTTTAGGACCAATCCGACATCCAGGAGCCCTCTTAGGTTCAGATTATATATCCTTTCATGTACTCACTCGATATTCGTCAGTACTAACCCTATCGGGCTCGAGTGATGAAAAATCTAGTAAAAGAGTTGTCTGAGAGATAATCTTGAGGCATATGGGATTTTATCGGGAGATATCGATGTGCTAGGAAGTTTTTTCTTTTTCCACCTAAAAGGATTTCAGACCGATACCTTCCCTAATCCAGTCTCTCTTGTTCATCGTCTGACTTCAATCCTCGATATCTGGTATCTTCCAATGTTCGATCGCAAAATCTGCCAACTCCTTGGTCCTGTCCTCGAGCCATCTCTTGTTGAGTGCTTGTTTCGATATCTTATCTCCCAAGATATTGGTGGGTAGGAAGACAGATAGCGGATAGATCTCCTTGGCTTTCCTTCTCGGAGGCCTGTTACCAGCTTTCGAGTTCAGATTTTCTTTACCGTCCAGTTCTTTCGAGGCTTTAGATCCTTCCAGCAGGACTAGATTTCCTATCCTATCTTTCTGTTCATCGAAGTCATCTTCATCTTCAAAACCATATTGATCGACATCTATCTGTGACTCTTCTCTATCCGGGAAAACATGGTCTCTTTCTAGTGCTTCGAAGACCGCGTCGGGATCATGGTCACCTTGGGTGGTCCCATAGCTCTCAGCACCATGCTCCCATAAAATCAGCTTTTCACCCTTATCGCTACTCTTATTATATATCGGGTCTGTCAGTATCCGCCTGATTCTTCCATCCGCACCATTCTTTTTGATGAATCCGATCAGATCCTTCTTGATCTTTTCATTAGATGTTCCCCTTTTGAATTCTGCCACGCCCTTCTTATATAGATCCGACATCGCACTACTGTGAGCGATCCTATATAAACGCATATTCAGGACACGGATTATCTCCAGTAGTTCTTCGTCCAATCGGTCTTCGGCCTTCGCGGAGACGAGCAGGTGATAGGTTCTGACATTCGGATTTTGCCGTCTGATCAATTCTTTGATCTTCTCATCTTCAAACTCGTTAGACAGTACATCTTCAAAAGCTGAGGTGACTTCCTCCAAAGCTTCGACCATATCTCTGATGAATCTTGCTGCACTCCGTTTTTCTGCCCTCAATGCATTACAACCTTCCTTTATCACATTCTCGTACACATCCTCGGCTTTTATGTCGTAGTCATAGCCCTCTAATCGATATCTCTCATTAGCATATTTCTTGAAGTTGTGATAAAAGAATGGCAATATATCGTCTTCTGAAAATTTCTTCCTTTCGACATAATTGATATCTTTCTCTTCCCCCAGTTTCTTGATGTTGTCGAACGAATCGAACAATCTCGTGAATCTATCGTTGATCTCCTCTTTCAGATCCTTCTCGTCATCAGGTGGCTCGATATCGTTGAGGAACTTGGTCGCGAAAAATATCAAGAAGCTTTTCGACTTCTCCAATAGGGTGATCGCCTTCCCTCTATCGTTGACCAATTGGAATGCTTTGATCGCTAATTCTTCACTCCCTTCTTGAGCGATGAATTCGACCACCTTGATCTTGTTATTTATATAATCGACGATGCTTTCTATCTCCTCTCTATCGTTCAGCAGGGGTCTTATCCTTTTTCTGAAGTAATTCACAGCATATCTTATCCTTTCGTCTGATAGGTTGTCGGGCTCGGGAAGTCCCTGAGAACCGTCCTCCTGAAGTGTTCTATCTATTATCTTATTGTAATAAGATTTGTTTATATTACTGAGTTTTATCCTGTTGAAATCTCTTTCCTCGTTCTTGATATAGTTATACATCCCTTTCATTATGCCTTCGTAACTATCCTCCAGACCGTTCTCTCGGAGTTCCAATATGAGAGACACGGATAACAGGCTGATGGAGGTCAATCGTTGCTGCCCGTCCACCACATCATATACTTTTATCTCTTTACGTTTCTTGTCCTTCTTCTGTTCTCCGGTATCATAAAGGATTATCATACCAAAAAAATGATCGGTATCGGGTGCATGCTTCGTACCATCTATGATATCTTCCCAGAGTTCCTCGATCTGTTTATGTTCCCAAGAATAAGAGCGTTGATAGGAGGGAATTCTGAAGATTTTCTTGCTGAAGAAATCCATCATCCCCTCAGGTTCAGTTCTGCTCACCATCTTTCTCCTACGATTATCATATGTTGAGTAAATAAAATTTTTGTATTCAAGCTCTTTCCGTGGTTCCCTTACCCTCTTCGTATAATGCATCGACTATAAAATCAGACTCTGATAGTCCTTCAAAAGAAATCTTTTCTCTCATGTATACAACACTCCTATCCATCCCTCAGATCCTTTTTAGAATCTAGATAACTGAACAATCCTAGTTAATTTTTTTCTAGATATGTACAGCCTTTTTTTAAGGGACAATCTTCACAGACTGGGTTGGTTTGTCTACACACTAGAGCTCCCATATCTATGACTCCAAGATTGAACTCCTTTGCTCTATCTTCTGGAAATATCTTCGAGACTTGATCGTGTATCTTATCATCAATCTCAGAATACAATTTCTCTCCAAAATAGTACCTACCGAACAATCTACCCGCATTTGCATCTAGCATAGGGATAGGTTCATCGAAAGCGATACATAAGACCGCCGAGGAGATGTAATATCCGACCCCTGGTAACTCGATGAGCTCATTTTCGGTGTCAGGGACTTCACCTCCGTGATCATCGACCAATGTTTGGGCTAACCTTTTGAAGCGTTTAGACCTCACATTCTGAAGACCTAATGGATATATCACCTCTGCTATCTTATCCACGTCGACCTCCGCTAGATCTTCAGGTGTAGGCCATCTGTCTAACATCTCTTGATATATCGGTAATACCTGCGTTGCAGAGGTCTTTTGGAGCATCATCTCACCTAATAATATATGGTAAGGGTTATCAGTGCTCCTCCAGGGAAAATCTCTTCCTTCCGCAGAAAACCATCTGATTATTTTCTCTGTGATGTCCATATCTATCTTTTACCACTTTTCAAGCTTTTTCTGTTACCTTATCTGTTATATATTTACATGCAATCAAACCAGCTACCATCCTAACAGGTATCTTATCTACATCTATATCTAAAGCATCATCATTAATCAGATAAACATTTTCATAACTGTTTTTTGGAAAATGTTCATCAATGAGGTCTCTAACATCTTCTATGAATTCTTCTGGTCCTAATTCTTTGCCTTCACCCCGGTTCACATACACTTCTTGAAATCGTTGTGGATTTGGAACACGATCATCATATCTTTCTTTCACTTCTTTCTCAAATTCGTTCCAATCTAGAGAAGGACTAGGGTTGTCCACTGGAGCCGAAATCTCGTTTTCTTTCAGTTCTTCTATTCCACTCTTTGTTGGGATGGTCATCTTAGCAGAACCAGCACCTTGACCTTTGTGGAGCATCGTTTCCCATAGAACTTCATCTTCGTCAAAATCTGAGTTCTCATTAGATATTTCGACTCTAAAAGCATGCTCTTTCATCTGTTCGATGTGTCTTTTGAAACGGGAGTTGTCCCTTCTTTTAGGCGGATCTTTTTTTTCCCATTCTTTGCCGGTCAAATCTAAATCATCCTCTAATATAGGGTGGGATTCTCTCTCCTTATATTTTTGAGGAGAGTCCATGTCCTCTTCTTCAGCAATAGCTTTAGCGATGGCCGAGGCAAGTCTACAAGGGACTGCATTCCCTATTAGTCTGAACTTTTGAGATTCTCTAGCCACTGGGAATTGGTAGGTTATCGGGAAAGACATGAAACTTGCTATCTCTCTCACTGTTGGGAGCCTATAATAGTCATATTCTCCATCATCGTCGATATCTACCCTAAATAGCATCGCTTCTCTAGCCATCACTGCTCGGGTAGCCATAACAGTCCTAGCGGGTCTATCAATATCTTCTGGAAATGACATCTCCCCCATATATCCATGGTCTTGTTTCAGCCTTTTGGCTTTTTTCCACCTATATTTCTCGACTCGAGAATCATAAAAATGATCCGTCAAATCTTTCTTTTCCAAGGTGATTGAAGGATAACAAGGATCTTTGATCATATCTGGATTTTCATCTTCATTCAAAGGATTGCCTAAATTCTCAAATACATCTCTAACTGTAATCCAATCATCCTTATTGGTCTTCTTAGGACTAGGATAATCCCCATATATGATTCGTTTTCTACACTGGGGCACACCGTAGTCCGCTGTGTTGTAGGGTTCTTCAGGACGTTTAACTTCTATTGTTGGCCCGCTACCAGGCAAACCCAATTCATCCCAAGTGTATCTTTCTTTGATGTGTTTATCACTCCTCGGGACATTCTCCATCACCCAGTATTTCAGAGAACCTTTCTTTTTTTTCCAAGCTATTATCTTCAACATCTGTTTTATTAATTTCAGACCTTCTGACTTGTCACCGTTTCCAGATTTATTAGAATTTGAAAAAGATACGCATGGTGGCCCCCCTACTATTATATCTGCATCGGGTATGACTCTATCGATATCTTCAGGTGTTTCTAATTCATTTATATCCATCAAGACATGGTCACTATCAGGATGATTTAGTTCGTGTGTCTTAATTGCTGGTTCCCAGTAATCTAGACCGAGTTCTATCTCGAAACCGTTCTGTCTGAAACCCTCAGAGATACCCCCAGCACCACAGAAGAGGTCCACCACGGTCAATCTGTGATCATCTTCATCCATGATTTTCCCCTACTCCTTTTTTGTTCATAATGAAGTCCTTCATCCGCTTTATATGAACTCCGATTATTTATGCTTTTCAGATACTTTAAATGGTATTTTTATAATAATAAACAAAGCGATGAGTTAAGAGAAAGTAATATTTGAGTTGTAAAAAAAATTTTAAATATTTTGATTCAGATTACAAACTAGGTTTAAGATGGATAGGAAGGGCATCAGAAGAGATGTTATCAATTCTTTGAAGAAAGAAATCATGGGGCCAACAGATAAAGAGGAGTTGTTAGATGATTTACCGACCAGGAGATACATAACTGGTGTCCTCTATCCTAGGATTATAGACGAAGAGGAAGACAAAGACGTGGATGATGATAGAGGAGTCATGGATGAAGACGAAGAGACCTATTCTGAATCACATCTCCCCAATTCAATGGGGCTCTCTTGTATAATCGATTCCTCAAATACGGATATATCTATCGAGCTCTCATGTGCAGTATATCTAGAGACTGGAGAAGAAAAATGGCGAAGAGTACCCATCTCTGAAGATGATACATTGAAGATAGAAGGAGACGAATTAGATATAAGATTCGGTCATGATGAAAATAGTAGTAGATTGGATCTAACCGACTTAGGTGCCGTCTCCGATCATTTCTCCGGATTCTTTTTGAGATGGGAAACTTCTCCTGTTAGAGATGAGCAAGGTGATATCGTGGAAGACGCCTATTATATATCTATATTTTTAGTGAACGAAAGAGAATCCAGATCTTTCAAGAAAGCCCAGAATTCGCTTTATCAAACCTATCTGGCGATATCCACCGATGAGAGTCATTCCATAATGAGTAGAGAGATAGAATCTGATAAAAAGGATGAAGAGAAACGGTCCTTATCTTTACTTTATCATGATAAACCTGAATTTGGAGTGGGTCATCAGATTTCTGTCAATTGGGACCCCTCTAACGATTCAGACATATATATCTCCGATCTAGATGAGGAGATATCTGAGGAACGGATCGTTAAGAGCAATGTGCCATCAGAGAATATGGTGGATGACGATGGCTATCATTGCAAAAAGATAGAAAGTACCTTTTTTCCGGAACATCATATGAAATCATTAGACTTTGAGGTAGATTTTGACGATGAAAGAGAGAACCCGCTAGATATGTATATCCTATCAGATGAAAAATTTTTGGAATCTAAAGAAGGTAACAAAGAGGAAGTTATTTCGAGGTTGAGACTATTGACAGATGAGTACGAGGATTGGATCCAACGTAATTTTTCAGAGGAAAGGAAACAAGGATTTGATAAGTTTGGAGATGTCTTTGAAGATCACAAAGAACGATGCGAAAGTTCGTTAGAAAGGATGAGAGAAGGAATACGATTATTGATCGAAGATGACGATGCTTATGCCTCTTTCTGTTTGATGAATAGGGCTATCTGGTTGCAATTGAAGAACAAGAAGAAATCCAAACAATCAGACGGAACATATGTGATAGACTTGGAACATGACCAAGGATTCAATTGGTACCCTTTCCAACTAGGTTTCATCCTACAAAACCTATGTGGTGTAGCAGATGAAACGCATGACGATAGAGAACTCGTAGATTTATTATGGATACCAACAGGAGGGGGGAAAACGGAGGCCTATCTAGGATTGGTCGCCTTCCGTTTTTTCCTCGATAGGTTGAAGGGCGATATAAGTGAGAAAGATGGCGTTGAGGTCATGATGAGATATACTTTAAGATTGCTAACACTCCAACAATTCCAACGTGCGGCTCGCCTGATTTTGGCTTGTGAACATATAAGACTCGCTGACGATTTCCCTTGGTTGGAGGGATGTTCTCCTTTCAGCGTAGGATTATATGTTGGTCGGAGTACGACCCCGAACAGGATAACGACGGGATATCAAGAAAAGGGTTACCATAACGATTATGACCTTTACGAAAAAGTATACAAAAGTGATAAAAAAGAACATGGTAAGCTCGAATGGTGTCAAACCACAGCGGAATATGCACTCGAATATTGGAAAAGGAAAGGCGAGTTACCAGAAAAACAGAATCCTGTTCAGATTTTGAGATGTCCGTGGTGTGGCGAGGAGTTCACCCCGAACAACTATGAGATAACAGAGGAAGAGGATATCAGGATTATCTGTTCAAACAATATCTGCCTCTTCCACCGGAATCCCCTCCCCATAAAAACGATCGATTCCTCCATCCTAGATGATCCTCCCTCTCTGATGATAGGAACGGTCGATAAATTGGCTCAATTGCCTTTCAAGGAGGATCTTGGTAACATCTTCGGATGGCGGGAGGGAAGACCTGAAGGAGAACCCCCCTCTTTGATAATCCAAGATGAATTGCATCTGATCAACGGCCCCCTAGGTAGTATGGTAGGGATCTATGAATCCACTATAGATTATCTTTCTAGCAGGGGTATGATGGTTGAAGGATCACTAGAAAATCTATCCATAGAGGATATAGATCCTGAAAGATACAGTATAGACTGGGAAAAGAGGCCAAAGATTATAGCGTCTACAGCGACCATAAGGAACGCCAAGAGTCAATGTCAGGAACTGTACAATAGAAGATCTGTAAGGTTCCCAGCACCGGGTACTAAGATATATGATTCTTTTTTCGTAAAAGAGAGGGAAGACAGAGTGAACGATAAAGCATACGTGGGACTCATGTGCCAAGGCATAGGGATGAAAACGAGTTTTAAAAGAACCGTATCAGACGTTTTGAAGAACGGATCTAGATACAGATCTCGGGAAGATGTACCGGAACAGGTCTTCGATCCCTATTGGACCGTCGTTTCATATTTCAACACAAAAAAAGAACTAGGTAGGGGTGTTACACTGTTGAGGGCCGACGTTTTAGACCGGGTCAAGGACGACCGACCTAGCATAATAAACGAAAAGTCGATAGGTGAACTTCATGGAGGTCTCGATTCTACAGAATTACCAGAGGTTTTAGAAAGGATGTCGAAAAAGGTCGAGGATGACGGTACCTACGATGTGATATGCTGTACCAATATGTTCTCTGTCGGTGTCGACATAGATAGACTAGGATTGATGGTTATGAATAGCCAACCAAAAGCGACGACCGAATATCTTCAATCTACTGGAAGGGTCGGAAGAGAAGGAGACGGGTTGATACTGATGTTATATAATCAGGCTAGACCGAGAGATCTCTCACATTTTGAAACTTTTTATGATTATCACTCGAGGATCCAAGCTCACGTAGAATCGATGACGGTCACACCATATTCGGATGGATGTTTGGAAAGAGCGATACACGCCCAATACGTATCATTGATGAGGATAGCCTCTCTGCCGACGGGATTCTCATCCCCGATGGGTCTAGAACCTTTGAGAAAGAATACCGATTGCAAAAATTATTCACTCGATCATAGAGATCATAGAGCCTCTCTCGAGAAGATATTTTATCTTGTTCAGAGAGCGAGGGAGATATCTAAAGATGAGAACACGTGGAGATCTGTACTGAGGGATTTACAGACCTTCTCAGAGGATTGGTTGAGAAGGATAGACGAGGTAAAAGATGAAGGAGATGAACGTTATATCTACCATCAAAAGGTCATATTCCAAAGGAAGAGACCTCGCTTGTTAGAGCAGGATCCCTCGAGTCGGTGGTTAGACCCAGAAAAAAGACAAAAAGACTTCGGTTACAGATTATCTCCAAAGCTGACACCCAATTCTTTGAGGAACGTGGAAGAAGAGATAGATCTTATCGAATTGAGGAGGGATTATGATGGATATTGAAGGATCGATGAGGCCTAGTAAAGCGGTCATGACCAACGGACCAGGATCTCTCATAGATTTAAAAAAGGGTAAATCAGGGATAGTGATGAGTCCCGATTACTGGCATAGGTATGAGGTCATAAAAGAAAGAAGGTTAGCTGAACATCTAGGCGTCACCCATTTCCGTTGTCCAAAAGAAGGTTGGGTAAAAACTAGCGATGGATATAGTAAAGCAGGTGTCATGATAAGACGATTCCCATATCTCTGGAGATGTCCCAGGTGTAAAAGACTACAACCTAGCACCGTCTGTAGATATTGTGGTGATAACGGTGAAAAGATATCCACCGTACCCCCTAGACTCATCTCTGCCTGTGAGGGTGGACACATACAAGATTTTCCTTGGCATTATTGGGTCGAATGTGAAGATTGGGGTGAACACACCTTGAGGTTGAGACCTTCGGATGGTAGATCAGACCTAGAGGTCCACTGCCCTGACTGCGATAAGACAAAAAACCTTGCTGGTGCGTTAGGAACTTTGGGTATGGACTGTTCCGGAAAAAGACCATGGATTGGAGATAAGGAAGCTGACGAGGATTGTGATAGGAAATTACACGGTCTTATGAGAGGGGGTAGTAATGTTTACTTCCCTATAACACCATCATCAATCCTCATACCTAGATATTCATATAAGATATATCAATCGATAATAAATTATGAAGATTTAGATTTCATCAAAAGACTATATGATAGTGTGGACGGTGATACTGACAATGAGTTCTTCAGTGAAAATCTAGAAGATACCATAGAAAAATACAGGGCATATATAGATGATTCCAGCACTGGGTACGATGAAACGGACTTCAGAAATGCATTCCTCTATCATTGCACTAGAAAAACCGATAGGAGTATCAAAAGAGAGGAATGGGAAGCCTTATCCGATCCTCAACCTCCTCCTAAAAGGGGAGATGAACTCGAATTCCATGCTGAGATGATTGATATCTCAAATGAACCTTTCTTGGATAGGTATTTCGATGGGATCGTTGCAGTGAAACGTTTGACCGAGGTCATCGCACAGACGGGGTTTACAAGGATAAATCCACCGACGGACGTTGAAGCTAGCTTTTCCGATGAACGGACAAAGGGGGCTTCCCGTGGAAGGATAAAAGAGGAAGATGATTTCAGATGGGACAAGATAATAGAGGAGATGAGAGGTGAAGGCGACTCTGATTATCGATATAAAGGATTGGAGATATTGAACGAAGATGGGGAACCAAAAAAGAGTAAGAACAGAAACTGGCTCCCAGGCGTGAAAAATAAGGGAGAAGGTATATTTTTCATATTCGATAAGGAGAGAATCGTTGAATGGGAACAAAACACAGTTTGGGAAGAGAGGACCCGTGTGATAAATCAAAACAGGGGAGATTCCTTTTCCCCTATTACTGGTTTTGAATTCGAAGCTAGAGGGCTGTTATTACATACCTTCTCTCATCTTTTGATAAGTCAGATCGCAAAAGAGTGTGGGTATCAGTTGGCCTCCGTGAGAGAGAGGATATATTCCTCTAAAAGTGAAAACATGTATGGAGTATTACTCTATACCTCTACCCCTGACAGTCAAGGTTCACTAGGTGGCTTGATATCTCAAGTTCAAGATATAGATAAGCTTAAGCGTCATATAATCAACATGATGGAAGATGCCCGGGTCTGCTCACAAGACCCTCTCTGCGGACACCAAGATCCTTCTCAGACGGAAAAACCTTGGGGGGCATCGTGCCATGCTTGTACCAATCTTCCAGAGACATCTTGTGAAGTGTTGATGAATCAATTTTTAGATCGTAAAACGATATTAGGACTCAAAGAAGAACGGTCCGGTTATTTTTCTCATGATGAGATACCATGAGTAAAGACTTCCAGAGTAGATTGAAGGATCTGAGCAATATAGATATACCGCGTGATAGGTTAAAGTACCTCATAGATGAGAAAAGAGATGGAAAAGATTTGACTCATATCATAGATGAGATGAACCTGACCACCAACAAGAAGATCCAGACGAAGAGCGCTTTTGAGGGCCTTGACGATGAATTGGAAACGGCTTTGTTAGAATCCTGGCATCATATGATCTCTGATAAAGATGAAAAGAAAGAGGTGCGTATCTCTGCTACGGGTTTCGATCCCGAGGGTTTCTCAGGGAGGAGGGTCTCCGATACTTCGATAGTCTTCAAAGAACTTGTGAAAAGAGCCAAGAGAAAGATCGTGATAATTGGTTATAGATTCAACGATAGCGAATCTGATTTCATCGATCTCCTATATGAAAGGATGAAGAAAGATAGCATCATTGTTCAAATACTCATCGATCACCTGTCAGAGAGGATAGACGATGGAAGGCATGACTTCTTATTGGACTGGTTGGATGATGACTCTTTGAATGTGAATATATGGAGTTACGAACACCCTGGAGATAACGAACTCATGCATATAAAATCCATACTCATCGATGATCATACCGCATATATGGGCTCAGCGAATTTCTCTTATGGAGGTGTCAGGAAGAACATAGAGTTAGGCGTCGTCCTCGCGGACCCTGGGACAACAGAGACCTTACAATCGATATTTAGATATATGACTAGTGGGAATATAAAACATGTTGAAAAGATGAGTTTTTCAAGATTGGTTTACGGAGGATGGAGGGAAGATGGTTGAAGATATCGAATGGAAAGAAAAGGGAAAAGAGATATTGAAACGACGGATAGACGAAACATTCCTAGAGGGGTTGGTGAAAGACACGGTCTTCCATAATTATCAAAGTGAGACTATGTCAGGCTTGAAGCTCCTCGATCTTTGGGATGACCCAGCAGAATTCCTGGTATCCTACCATGGCACAGAACTCCTCTCGAAAAAAGAAGTCAGGAAAAGACTGGTGAAATCTTTGTTATCTGATAAAGGGAAAAAAGGAGTGAAGAGGCTAATAAAAAGCTATCCGAATAAAAAATTTGAAGGGCTCAGTCCTGATCTAGATGAGTTGATCGAAGAAGCGAGCTTGGGTAGGTGGGTGCCCGGAGGACCCAGCGCTAGGGTTTTCACCAGTTTTTTCGATTTCCCTGATATCCTCGCCGGTGATAGATCCGAAGTCTCTAAGATTGAACCGAAAGAGGAGGTAGTCGCTAGGAAAAGTTGGAACCCCCTCCATGACTACCAAAAAGTGTTGTTCTCTGAGATGGAAGATTGGTACTCTGATCCTGGATCTGAGAATGGAGGTATATTGGTCCTCCCTACAGGGACCGGGAAGACTAGAGTGGCCATGAAGGTGATAATCGAAGATATGAAAAGGTCTTGTAGGCACACGGGTGGTATAAAAGATGTCGTTCTTTGGATCGCACACACTAAAGAATTATGCGAACAAGCAGTGGAGTCCTTGAAAGAGCAATGGAAGTTCAGAGGAGAAGATGGATATTGTTTGGACATCTACAGATTATGGTCTGGGGACACCGATGTCGGTGAATTGATAAATGCAGACGGCGTGATAGTGGCGAGCATCCAAAAATTATACAGCATCATCGATGAAGACGAAGAGGAACGGAGTCTCATCTTGAAGAACTATCTGAGAGATAAACTCAAGCTGATAGTGGTGGACGAAGCACATCTCGCTGATAATCCTTCGTACCAAAAAGTGCTCGATTTTTTCAGTGATGATGAAGATTTCGATCCGAGGAAGGAAGAAGATTGGAAATTACTCGGACTCTCCGCTACACCTTTCAAGAGTGACGAAAGGAGGACCGAAGACCTTGTGGAACTCTTCCCTGAAAAGTTCGAATTGTCTGAAGAATATGCGGATGATTTACCGGGACTGGATGAGAAGGGGACTTACGATTGGATGCGAGAGAACCGATATCTTTCTAGGGATATCGACTATCATCCCTTGAGCTACGACAAAAGGAGTTTTACCTTTTCTGGTTCCGAAAAGAGACATATCAATAGGTTCAATGAATTTCAACAAAGGACACTCCTGAAGCTCACCATCGATAGAGATAGGAACGATTTCATAGCCACACACGCTAAGAAGGCCATCGAGGAATACGACTCCAAAAAGATCCTACTCTTTTCCTGTTCTGTCCCTCACTGTTATCTGATGAAAGCAAAGTTCTCTGAGATGGGGTTGAACAGTCTTTTCATCACCGGTAAAATGTCGAAGAAAAAACGCTCCGAGAACATAATGAAGTTCAAGAAGAACGAAAAAAACGAACCCATCATATTGATGAACTTCGCTATACTCACGACCGGATTCGATGATCCAACCATCGATACCGTGTTCATCACTAGGCCGACCATGAGCAGGATATTGTATCATCAGATGATTGGAAGAGGCCTGAGAGGGAAAAAGAACGGTGGTAACGAGGAGGGCAGATGTGTGATTCTCGATGTAAAAGATAATTTCCAACAATTCGATGGGTTCAGAGGCGTCGCCGAATTCTATGAAAAAGATAGATACGAGGGCTATACTAGATGGGAAGATTGAACGGTCTTTCATCCATAATCTATCAACCCATTCTTTTCCATCTCGGAAAGGAACTCGAGGTAAGAAATGAGATCACCTGTGCCTTCCTCTTCCTTTTTCGATTCCAGGAACTGTAAAACACGGCCCTCCTCGATAGCTTCAGCCGTGTTGTCTAGATATTTTTGGTATCTTTCGGAAATCAATTTCTTCGTCTTTTTCTTCGCTTCTTTTCGGTAATGTTCTCTCCTATTTTCGATCTTCTCGTCTATGTTCCTCTTGAATGGACGAGATTTTTTTTCATCGATATAACCCTTCAATGTTTCTTTAAATTTTTTTCTGTCTTCTGAAAGGTCTATCANATCTGAGAAAGAATCCTTAACCTCATCCTTTTGCTCAGAGAATCTTAGGGTAAGGTTTTCATAGCTCTTCAGGGTCTCTTCATAATCCTCAAATCTTTGATCGACGATGTCCTCCGTCAGATCGACGATCTTTTGTTGTAATTCTTTCGATCGACCTTTCATCGCCGATAGCTCTTCTACGGTCATCTCATCTTTTTTGGCCATCTCTTCTTCGAACTCCTTTATTGAGTCGTACAGTTCATCATCATCGATTACACTAGATATATCGTGATAATATTCTATGAACTCAAGGAGTTCGTTCTCGTGTTCCGTGAACATTTGTTTAAATTGTTTATCATATTGGTCACTTTTCTTTTGTAAAGACTCCGATATCTCTTTTTCCATCTCGTTGGCTTCAAAGATATCCCAGATGAAATCTTCCTCTTCTTCTATGTGTTCTAGAAAGATATCTTCGAACACATCTAGGTCGGTGTCTTCTCCGAGGTCTCCCATGGTCCCTGACAATGCCTCTTTTTTCTCTTTATATCGGTCGATTGACTCTCTCAACTCTTGTAGGTCTATCATATTCAAGATATCTTTCAGATCACCTTTCAAAACCTCGTCGAGATCTTCAGATTCTAAGAGTTCTTCTTTTTCAGAGATATCTTCCTCTAATCCTTCGAACCTATTCTCCAGATCGCTATCCATCAAAGAGCTATGATGGACGAACAACCGTTTGATCAAATCCCTGAGTCCACGTTCTGCTCTTTTCAAAAATTCGATGTTCTTCAATCTTTCTCCTTCCAGCTGGCTCTCTGATTTTTCATATAATAACTCATCATCCTCGGACTCAAGACATTCTTCATAGATATCTGACGCCCTTTTGAAATCCGAAATAATATCTAGAGGGGCGTTCAAATCATCTTCGAAAAGAGTATCAACCAATATATTAGTCTTCTTTCCATCCAAGTCTTCCCAGATAGATAAGAACCATCGCAATCCATCTTCATCCACATCAAATTCTTCTTCACTAACAAGATGAATCTCTCCGTCGTCTCTCTCGTACCTTTTCGGAAAGGTTTCACAAGCTGCGTTCAATAATAGTCTTGCAGGAGACATCCTCTTCTTTTCTCTACCTTTCCTCTTTATCTCCCTATTCAATCCATATCTATTCTCGATTCTCTGGAAATATTTTTTAGATATCTCATACCATAATCTCGGCTCTTTTTCGATGAAATCTATCAATCCATACATCGCATCATCTATCCTTGTATCATCAAGTTTGTTCGTGCAACTATCTTTCTTTTTATTAAGGTTCATCTTGCCTTTCTCGACCCATGGGAAGATCTCGTCCAAAGCTTCGACATCGTCCTTATCGATACCGTGTAAGGATAACTTACCTTCCGATATCAATGTAGATACCATAGAGGTGTATTCACTCATCTTTTTACTGCCTATATTCATCAATTTGAAACCATAATACTCTTTTTCATCCCATTTCAGTTCTTTTTGATTATTTATCTTATTTTTCAGATTGTTTATCTCTCTCCTCAATTTCCTTTCGATATTATCGATGGGTCCTGAGAAATCCTCCGACTGAGCGAGTTGCTTGATTTCCTTGTAATTCCCGAGTAGTTCATCCCATCGTAGCCAATCAAAATTATCCGTAAGATCATCGCTAGGACACATCACTCTGAAATCTATCTCTTCCATCTCAGATACATACGATGAAAATATGCTTTCTTCCTTCTTCGCGATATCTAGGTTTGTTTTTTCTTTGAACTCGCTTTCAGAGGTAGGGGGAGTGAAGATGATTGAGAATTCTCCGTCTTCTATCTCGCTTTTCAGGTCTGGTGTCACCTCTTCTAAAAACAATACTTTGAACCTTTTTTCTCGAAATATCCGTCTGGTGCTAACGCAAGAGATATGGACATTCCAGTGATGATATCCATCATCCTTTTCGAGTGGTGGTGAAAAGAAGCTTTCATCCCTTTGTTTGAACAAATCGAAGACAAACTCAAAATTTTTATCCCCTTTACGGAGGATCTCTTTGACACCTTCTTTGAACCTATCCTCGACCGTTCTTTCTTTCCTATCCAAGATCCGATATGATTCCTTTTCTTCTTCCTTCTCTATCTTCCCAGCCTCGATAAGATCTCTCACCGTCCTTTCGAAGAGATCTTCATCGAATGTCATATCTCTCTCTTCTTTCAACAATTCTGTGAATGATACTTTCATATCTTCATAACTTATGACGTCCGAGCTGTCAGTATGTTTGTCTATCTTCCTATGGTACATCTCTGAAAGATGGGGTAGTTCCCCCAGTGGTGAGAATTCATCTATATCAAATTCGAGATATGTCTTCCCCGTATCATGATCATAATGTTCTTTCAAACAATGTATTTTTAGCTCTTCCTCCACATCATCTAACAATTCTTTCCTTTTTTCATACCTACTACCTATATTTTTTTGGATGACTTCTTCTAAGAACGTCTTGACCAGCCTCCTGTGTTGGTTCTCCGTATCGAACCCTATGAAATCATCCTTGGAAGCAGCTTCATTGGTCAGATAGCTTTTGAAGAGTTCTTTCATCAACTCCCTGAAATCATCTTTATCGACCCCACTATATTTGTCCTTTACAAGGTCCCATATCTTCTCTTCGATGGTATGAAATTTTTCTTCTGAGACTATATCGAAAAGGTGTGTATCCAATAACTCCTTTTTGGCCATCTCGAAGGATTTCTTTTCGTCTTCATGTTTTTCTAGAGCCCTCTTATAGTTATCGAAAAAATCATAACAGTTGGCTATCAATCTTCTAGGATATAACTGAGGACGTGACAATAATCTCGCCACGAAAGACCCTTTAACGAGGTCTCCACCGATCCTTCTGTCAGAAAAGGGGAAATAACGATGCCCATCAGATGATCCCTCATCATACAAAGATTCCATCCTAGATCTTATCATCTCTCTCCTGTCATCTTTTTTATATGAAGGTAAGAAATGTGCATCTGTCACGTTCTCTCCGAACATATCTATAGACTCTGCCCTCTCTTCAGATAAAGCAGTCCAAGCTTGTCTAGCACAGGAGAAGACCCAGACGACTTCACCCTCTTCGAATCTATGCATTATATCTTCTCTCATCGCTGTCACCTTCTCTAGGGACTCGGTGTGATGGTCCCTTGCGAATATCTCGAATTCGTCGATGATTATGACGATCCTCGATAATTGTTTTTCAAAAAAATCTGAATTTCTAATCCTGTCTATTATATCGAAGAAATTCTTCTTGTTCATCTCGGTGCTCTTTTGTAACCTTTCGTACATCTCTTGAACCTTTTGGTCTTCTTCTTCCAGATCATAATTCTTCACCATGTCCTGGGCCATTTTGATAACTTGGTCGTCATGTAGCTCATCGTAAGCTCTTCCTATGATCCCACTCATCTCTTCTGGAGATTGTTCCTGTATATCTAAGATGATATCGTTCAATAACATCTTGAAAAGATCTTTTTCTTTATCTATCCTATCTATCAGCTCTTTACAAGAAACATATCCGACCAACACATCATCTCGATCTTGACCTTTATCGTATACATAATGACATATGTGAGATTTACCCCTTCCATAATCACCCACTATCGCATGTATCCTACTCCCAGGTGAACGATCTGTGTCTATAAGCCTCACACAGTTCTCTTTGAAATCCTTCAATTTAGGACTGACAGCTACGAAATCTACACTATGTCTTAAATCTTTCACACTATCGAATGGGTTCTCAAACCTTTTCTTATCCGTCATATGAAAGCCTCCTCCTTGAACCTGATACTAAATTTTTTCTTTCCGTTGACCTCTATATGGTTCTCTTCACCTTTGCTTTTCCCAGAAAAGAATTCGTATTTGCGTTTTTTTTCTGAAAGTATAGCATCTTCTATCACACCAGTAGGTATAGATTCTTTCTCCCCTATCTCATATATCTCATCAATACTGATTATGTCAGTATGATTAAGACCTGGTTTATATCTTTTTATCAGATCTATCAACCCTTTTAGATCTATGGTCTTTTTATCTTCTGCGGCAAACTCTGAAACGAATCTCACATGATCGTATACTACGAACGAGCAAATACCCAATAATCTCCCTAATTCGACCAGTCTATTCAGGGAGGGATCATCTATCTCCCACCTGTATATATTCCCATCTGACCTTCTCTTTTTTTCTTTGAATTTTTCTGGGAAATCCTTCTTTGCCTTCGCAATCAACTCGTCACTCAAGATCGACTTGAACTCATCCCAATCGTAGTTCTCTTGGTCGTAAGTATCGAAAATATCGATCATCATCTTGAAAGGCATATAGTTCTCATTAGCTTTCTCATAGATGAGGGAACGTATCTCTTCTTCATCTCCCTTTTGGAGAAAACCATCTTTGAGAGAATAATCGTCGTTCAAGATTTTTAGGTCCTTTTTTATAAAATCTATGGTCCTCCTGAAAGGTCTCTGGTTATCAGCCACGCCCGCCGATTTGATTATATCGAATCGGAGATTAAAATCATCTTCGAAATCATCCAAATCGGGTACGTTGTCCTCCTCGAACAATTTTTTTATCAGATAAGGGATACCATCGACTTTTATAGATCTTTGAAATGACCATTGAAATCTAGTCCCATCTTCACCCAAACATATCACCGAACACAATCAATTATCCCCGAACAGGTATTAGAAATTTTTGAAAATCAATCACCAGAGTCCGGATTCTAGACTCTCTAAAGTATATCCACAGGAGAGGTCTAGAACTCATCGGCCGTCATCTGTTTCCTAGCTGAAGCGGAACCCGAGCTCATCGACTCGGATATTAAAGAAAAATTGCAAACATTGTTAGAAGATCCTGATGCGGATATAAGAGAGAATGCAGAGGAAGCTTTGGGATATATTTAATCGATCTTTCCGGTTCCATTACAGTATTTACATTCTCCTGATCCATTACACTTCTTACAGTACTCGTTTATCAAACCTAATCCGAATAGACCGTGTTTATCTTCGCCTGTCCCATCACATCTACTACATCTTCCGGTCCCATTACATACTTCACATCTTTCTCCCATCTATATCGCCTTATGAATTACAACTGAATAAATGCATTATTATCTATTACTTGCCCTTTTATATGGAGGGACAGTGTAAGTTTCCCATCCTATTTTATTTGCTGTTTTTCTTAAATCTTTAGCTTCTTCCCCATCAACCCACATCAATACTCCATCTTTCCCCTTTTCGTGAAGTCGTCTGATAACCGGTAAAAAATCCTTGTCTCCAGATACAATGGCATACTTTTCAATTTCTGGTCGCTTATGGTATGTTTCTGAAATATCCCATATTATATTGGTATCGGCTAGACTTTTATTATCATCTTTATACCGATAAGTATCTGTGTAAACAGGTCTAAGTAGATCCATATTGAACTTATGGAGGAGACCTTGTTTGCCCTGAAAGTCTCCAGGATTAAGATATACTCTTCCAAACCTTAAATCTCCCTCATCTTGAAGGAATTCTACTAACTTCTCAATGTCATATCCCTTAGTATTCTCATATTGTTTTTTAATCCCCTTATGTATGTTATCATTATCGATGAATGCAGCCAACTTTGGTTGGTTTTCGGATGATTCATTTCTTTTCAATTCCTTCACCCCACCATGTCATCGGTTTCTAAATCAAAAATTTTTACTAACCCAGCTACCCCTTTAGGCATAGTCAATGAGACTACCTGGGATGATACTCCATCAAGAATTGTTTTCTCTATCAATTCAGACATATATTCTACAGAACTATATATACTAATTTTCTTATTTAATTCTTTAGCCCTTCCAGTTTCTCCCTCTTCTAAGCATCTTTCTACTTCTTTCTTTGCTTCATCAATATTTAAAGAATTAAGTTCGTCCTCTAGAATCTCATTTAAAATCTCCTCTTTGAGTTCTCCTTCCTTCAAAGGAATATCTCCCCATAATAAAGAACCGTCCTCAATTTTTAAAGGACGTTCGATAGTTAAATCTTGTAGTGAGTTTTGGTGGACATCATCTCTGTCTTCCTGACTACCCATCTTTTCTCTCACCGATTGGACTTCAAAATCTTCACCTTTTCTAATCGATCTGATCCAATCCTTTAACTCAGGAAATTCCTCAAATATAAATAAATCGTTTATCTCCCCGATACTACACTCTAGATTTGCTATGTCTGAGAGAAAGTTTTCAAGTTCTTCTATTTCCCTAATAGGAAAAAATAAATTAATAGGGTGGTTAAACAGTAGGGTCAATACATCTTCTTCCATTTTAAGTTCCAAATCTTGGCCAAGAGGAAAGATGGATATAGGATCAGCTATTGTATAATAATCTAAAACAGTATCTATCAGTTTATTGTCTTCAACCTGATTTTCAAGAAACTGTTTTCTTATAAAGTATTTAGCAAATGTCTCATACTTTTCAAAAGATTCTGAATAAGATATATTCCAATCGAGGGTGTAACCTTCTTTCAGAGGAGATCTACCCTTTTTCTCACCCCAATCCAGCATGATTTCCTTTATAACATCTACTCTTTCATCATCAATATCGGGGTTCTGATAAAAGCTTTCTATGCCCGATTTTATATTACTAGCAATGTTAGTTCTCAGTACTCCAGCTACTGACTTATCCTCTTTATAAGCAGTTTTTACAGCTTTAACAAATTGCACGGTAGAAAGACGAAAAGACTTAGATTTGATTTCCCTAAACTCCTTTTCTGGATTAAAAGAAGAAAACTGATCAATTGAATCGAGTAATTCTTCTGCCTCATTATACCTATCCCCATCATAGAATTCCCTAATCTTGGCCCGGGTATCTTCCTCTGTGAGCATTCTATATTTTCCAGTCTTCTTATCAAAAAATGGTATTCTATCGAAAAGGAAAGCTGAAACTGCGGCTCCTACTTCATCTGACGTCTCAAATTCCGACGGGGAGATGCTCTGCATGCTCATGGTATCTACATTGCTATTATAGCGACTCCTATTTAACATTTATGTAATTTTAGTTTTTTACTAAATGTAATTTTGATTATTATCTAATGTAATTTTAATTTTCAATCATAAAACTATAGGATAAATTTAATTAACTTTTCCACTCCCATCACACGCACTACACTCCCCAGTGCTATTACACTTTGTACAGTACTCCTCTATTAGATCCAACCCAAATAGCCCACCCGCCACTTCACCGGCCCCGTCACATCTACTACATCTTCCGGTCCCATTTCCCATTACATTCTTCATATTTTTCTCCCATATATATCACCTTATGAAATAACACGTGTTAATTTGCAGAATTCTCCTTAGCCACCTTCCTGAATCACGCCCACTAATTCTCCGTCATCTAATAACTTACGATGGAGGTGACATTGAAGGATAGTTTCGTTACATTTCTTCTCTCTAACGTCAGATAATAGGGACTAATCTGTCTCTAATGTAGTGAATTTGTCTATCAACTTGTCCACATCCTCTTTCCAGAATATATCGAAATCGACATCGAATTCATCATTTTCCTCAAAACTTTCTACCAGATGAGCGTATTGAAGTGGTTTTGGTTGGTTCTTCACTTCGTTCTGAGCAATCAAGATATAGATCTTTCTCACTTCATCAATTGCTCTAATAACTCCTCCTTCATCTGCGAAATATTCAGAATACAGAACGGAATATAGATCGCCTAAAAGATACTTTGGAGGTTTGTCGTCTGCTTCGATCTCTATGATATCCACAGATCCGTCTTCATTTTTTATGAGTATGTCCGGTAAGGATATCCGATACTCTGACTTACTACAGTCCCCTTCACGCGGATCCCCTAAGTATAGCGCCGGACCTTGACCCTCGGCATCTGGAGAATGTGAAGAGACGAAATCAAGTCCTTTGTTCTCGAGCCTTTTCTCCAATTCTTTTCTTATTTGAGCGTGCCTTTCACTCTCGACCATGTATAGATATCGAACCACTAAATTATAAACCTAGTCGTCACTGAGTTTAACAGTTTTTTATTTCCTATCTATTCTCCAAATAAATCCTACAATCAATAGAGATGAAGCAGTTCTCGTGAAAAGGGGAACCCTACTCCCTTTTTAAAAAAAGGGAGAGAGGGTGACTATCGTGAGGGATGATGCTTCTTATTTTTAGGCATTTGTATCACTATGCAAGTGCCTTTTATAGTTTATGGCTATAATCCATTCCACCCACGGAAGCCATCTCCCCCAGCACCTCCCTTGCCTCTTCCTCAGAAAACATGGTAACCAAATATTACCGAATATCTTGACAGCACGCCGTCTTCGATGGAATGCACCATACAACCAAAAGATTGACATAACCTTAAAAAGGAAGATTTTATATATCCACTTTGCATATTTAAAGTATTAAATGGGAGATTTTGGTGTATAATGCCGATAAAAATACTTCTTGTCGACGATGAAAGCTCGTTATTGGGACAGGCTGAAATATTTTTAGAGAGGTTAGAAGAAGAAATAGATGTTTCCACCGTTTCCTCTGCCGAAAAAGCTCTAGATATATTAGGTGAAGAGGACTTCGATGTTATAGTCTCAGATTACCAGATGCCTGATATAGATGGATTGGAGTTTTTAGAAGAGCTACGGGAAGAAAGAGACTTGGATATACCATTCATAATGTTCACTGGGAAAGGCAGGGAAGAAGTAGCGATGAGAGCTCTGAACCTTGGGGCAGATAGATACCTGCAGAAAGGTGGTGATCCTACATCTCAGTACGAAGTATTGGCCGATGCGATAAAACAGGAATTCAAACACAGAGGTGCAAAAGAAAAAATAGTTGAACTGAATTCTTTACTGAGATCTTTAAGTAACGTGAATCGACTTATAGGCCAGGAGGATGATCTAAAAACGCTGATGGAAAAGGCAGCGGCTGAATTGGTGGAGACAAGAAATTACGAAAATATGGAGATCTCACTTTTAGATAGAAAAGATGGTAAGATAAAACCCGTAGCTAGTTCGGGAGTGCATCCCGAGAGAGAATGGGAGTTGACGACCGACGGGTCTGGAGATGCGCCTAAATGCGTTAAGGATGTCGTAAAAAATACTTCTACCAACCTTGTAAATGATCCAGAAAAATACTGTACGGACTGCAAATACATAGATGAAAATGAATATCATGATACGCTCTTAGTTCCGATTACTCACAGATCGGAGTTGACCGGAATAATCAGCGCCTGCCATAAATCCGGACGCGACCTATCTGAAGAGGAGGTAGAGCTGCTTGAGGGGATGGGAAGAAATCTGGGATTGGCTAGGGAAAAGATCATCGTTGAAAATAAACTGGAAGAGAGCGAGGAGAAATTCAAAAATTTGGCCGAAGTAACTTCTCTACCTATAGCGATATATCAGGATGAACACTGGGTTTATGCCAATCCCGCTGCTATAGATATATGTGGCTA
>SL_8KL_010_SEDDRAFT_10001004_pt1 | contig 24411 bp, 22 predicted proteins | sample SodLakKL_010_SED_4_FD_11160 | JGI IMG/M metagenome (IMG submission 11160) | reverse complement strand
GGAACCCCGTCCACAAACGTATAGAGCACGGTTACATCCTTAATCTCTGAAGGCGCCACATCAAAAAGGCTGTTCGACAGAATTACGATATCGGCCATTTTTCCCGGTTCAAGTGTTCCCTTAAAATCTTCTTCACNTGCGGCATATGCATTATTCACCGTGTAGGCCCTGAGAGCCGTCTCCACATCGATCCGTTCTTCGGGAAACCAGCCTCCCCCGGGTTCGCCGTCGAGGNTTTGCCGCGTAACGGCGGCATAAATCCCCTGAACGGCACTGGAAGGGTACCACGAAGCGTTGGTGCCGGGCCAGTCGCTGCCAAAAGAGAGCATCACGCCAGCGTCATGGAGCGTTTTAAATGCGTAAGCCCATCGCGATCGATCTCCGATTCTCTCCTCCATCCATCGCATATCGTCTATGGCGTGATAGGGCTGCATCTCGGCTATAATATTCATCTCAGCCAGCCGGTTGGCCACCTCGCCATCGCGCAGTACCTGGGTGTGAATCATCCTGAAGCGGCGCTCCTTCTCCCCGTTTACCTCAATGGCGTGCTCGAAGAGGGTAAGAAGCGAATCGATGGCGTGATCGCCAATGGCATGCACGTGCGGCCAAAGGCCGTGAGCGTCGGCATTTACAATCAGCTCCTTCATATTTCCGGGTGGATACATCATCTGCCGCCACGAACCCACTTCTCCCGTTGTCAGATAGGGCTCATAAAACCGGGCCGTGGAATTGCCCATAATGCCGTCTACAAATCCCTTGAGCCCTCCAATCCGTATCCACTCATCCCCGAATCCGTGCTCAATTCCCAACTCTGCCAGCTCTTCCCACTTGTCGAGGGTGGGCCTCGCATTGATGCGTGCCGTAAGTTCGCCCCTGCGCTTCAACTCCTGAAAAACACGCATCTGTGTGGCGCCGGTTATGTCGTGGATGGTGGTGACCCCATTTTCGGCAAGGCGCTCCAGGGCCAGGCGTGCTTCGGCCAGCCTCTGTTCGAGGGTGCGTTCGGGCACACGATCCAAAATACGTTCGGCCGCAGCCGGATAGAGAATTCCAGTTGGCTCCCCCTCTTCACACTCCACCCCATCCCAGCTGCAATCAATGCCCTCCTTTTCCAGAACAAAGGTATTTACAAGAAACATCTCCCTGTCCCAGCGGTGCAGCAATACAGGGGTTTCCGGTGTCAGGTCATCAATGTCATTTCGGTGAGGTTTCCAGGCTTCCCGGTCTTCGCGATCGCTTCCGGTATCTCCCATGGCCCACTGCTCATACGCCCCCCACATTCCCCCGGTCATCCACATTCCATCCGGCAAACGGTCTTGAGTTTCAGATACTCTCTCCCTCAGGGCATCCGAATCGGATACATCCAGGAGGTTGATACCCATCAACAGCTCACCGGCCCGGTTAAAGTGAGTGTGGTTGTCGATAAACCCGGGAACAACCATTCCGTTGCCGGCATCAATAATATGTGTACCTGCCCCTCGATGCCTGTCTACTTCGCCGTAGCTGCCAACAGCAAGAATTCTGTCTCCTTTTATGGCTACGGCTTCCACCATGGGCTGAGCCTCATTTCCGGTCCAGATGGTATTGGCCGTTATGATATAATCGGCCTGTTCTGCATTGCCGCAGGAGGCCAGGTATAGCAGTGAAGTGATGAATAAAATGAAGAATCCGGGTTTCATAAATTTTTACATTTTGTTAATCAGATTGTTTAAAAAACAGATAATTACTGAATCTGTAAGCTCGCCGGGTCTGCTCCCGTTTTAATTGTGATTTCAATATAGGTGTTTTGTAAAAGTAATCTGTACTGAAGCTGATTAAGCTGATTTTTTTACAAGATCATGCTTTTGTACACGTTAACTTAGCATATAACACTAATGAAACCACACTACAAATGAAACTCAACAAAACACTAACCTCACTCTTGCTAACCGGTGCCCTGTTGTTTTTCACATTTGGATGCGATCTGGATTCAAATATTGAAGAGACGACTGCAACAGCAACGATTGCCTCCGAATTTATTGAAGCTGAAACCGGTGAACCCATTGCCGGAGTAATTGTTTTGGTACTTGCTGCCTTTGATGGTTCCGATAACCTGTTGGAACAAGGCACCATTCAAACTGACGAAAATGGAAGCTTCGAGACTCCTATATCTGCACTACAGGAAACCACCATTACACTGCTTGAATTTAACCTGGATATAGACGGTGAAGTATATACGGTTCAGCAAGAGGTAGAACTCGACCTCAGATTCGAAGAGCCCTTTGACAGCGTAGATCTGTCATTTGAAATCGAGACAAATAGCAATGATAGCTAAGAGTAAACGTGAATAGAATCAGAACTTGAAAATAAGTAATAAATGAGCTGACCAAAGCCCGGAACCTGAATCGAGAATTCCGAATCTGATCAGCATCATTTCAAACATGGGATTCAGGCTCTTTGAACATCTTCCGTTTTGATCTCTGTTATTTAATACGCTAAATTTTAATTCGTCAAAAGACCCTCTTTTCGATTGTCCCGAAAGAGGGTCTTTTACTTCCGGCTATGCTCTCAAAAACCTGTCCTGCCCCAAAGATCCGGCGAATCGGTGCACCTCCCGAAAGCACTCTCCCACCGCTCCCCACGCCCCACCACGATGAACCAAATAGAGGAAAAAATCACCTAAAATAGTGCCACAGGTTCGTTTTTAAATAATCGGTAAATGCTCTCAAAAATACTTATTTGCATTCATCACTTTTTTTCTTGACAAGATAGAGGTGAATAGGGTACATTGTGGGCAGAAGTGGGAGATAGTGGGGAATTATTTAGCAAGATTCCATATACCGGCTATCGAATCGTATTAGCAATCGTAATATAGAGCCAAAACCTGTGCCAAGTTTCAAAGGGGAATATGAACACAGCGTAGATAATAAGGGAAGGGTAGCCTTTCCTGCCAAGCTGCGCAAAGCTCTCAGTGCTGAGGCACAGGAGAGCTTTACCCTGCTGCGCGGACTTGAGCCCTGCCTCTATCTCTACCCTCTTGATGAATGGGAGCGTGTTGAAGAAAAACTATCTCAGGTAAACAGTTTTTCTCGAAAAGGCCGTACGGTTAAACGAAACTTCCTGCGATCGGCAGAAGACCTGACCCTTGATAAACAGAATCGTCTTTCACTGCCTGCCCACCTCTTGAAGTTTTCAGGAATCAACGATACAGCCATCTTTATCGGAAGCGGAGAGTTAATTGAAGTCTGGTCGCCTGAGAAACTCGAAGAAGCTGACGAGAATCTCAGTCGTGATGATTATGAGGAACTGTTTGAGATGGTATTGGGCGGTAATGAACATGGAGATTGATATGACTACATACCATCCCCACATACCGGTGTTACTGGATTCATCAATTGAATACCTGATTACCGATCCCAATGGAATCTATATTGATGCAACGCTTGGCGGAGGCGGTCACAGTAAAGCCATTCTCGATAATCTAAGCAGTTCCGGCAAACTTTATGGTATTGATCAGGATCGCGAGGCACTGCAGGCGGCAGGTGAAAGAATTGGCGATGACTCACGATTCATACCTGTAGAAGGAAATTTTGGATATCTCACCACTTTAATTCCTGCAGAAGATCACGGATCCATAGCAGGAGTACTTCTCGACCTGGGAGTGTCTACACACCAGATCAGAGAACCCGAGCGCGGTTTTAGTTTTCAGCACGACGGCCCCCTTGATATGCGGATGAGCGACATGAGCGGAGTGTCTGCCTACAAGGTTGTAAATGAATATGAGTATGAAAGACTTCGCGACGTAATCTTTCACTATGGAGAAGAGCGCTTGAGCAGGGAGATTGCACGTGAAATTATCAACAATCGGCCAATTGAAACCACCGGTGAGCTCCGTAATGCCATTGAAAAGGTTGTTTATGGCAAGCATACTATTAAATCGGTAGCCCGGGTTTTCCAGGCCATTCGAATTGAGGTGAACCGCGAACTGGAGGTATTGAAGCTGGTGCTGAAGGAGTCTCTTGAACTGCTACAGCCAAAGGGCCGAATTGTGGCCATCTCCTATCACTCGCTGGAAGACCGTATTGTTAAGAATTTTTTCAGAAGCGGAAATTTTGAAGGAACCGTCGAAAAAGATTTTTACGGCAACCCACTGCTACCCATTAAAATGATAACCCGGCAAATCGTTGTTCCTTCAAAAGAGGAGACCGCACGCAATCCCGCTGCGCGAAGTGCAAAAATGCGGGTAGCCGAGAAAGTTGAAACTGAGGAGGCCGGATAATGTATGTAAAAACTCCTCTAACTGAAAAACGTGTTAAACCAAATCGCCGCGGTATTTCCGGCGGAAAACCTGCTGATCGAAAACGAAAAGATCTTTTTTCAAATGGATTTCAATCAGGCGGCTCTGCCCCCACATTTGGCAGACGCATAAACCAAGATACCCCTAAAACGAAAAAATCCCTTCCGGCGTTTACCCCCTGGAAGGTCATACTTGCAAGCCTCTTGATCGGGGTTTGCGGGTTTATCTATATCGGCCATGTATTCAGCACTCAACAGACGCTGCAAGAGGTTCAGCGCCTGGAGAATGAATTTAACAAGGCCCAACGGTTATATAATGAGAAAAGACTGGCATACGATCGCATGGTAGGTCCAAAAGAGATCTACCAAAAAGCCCGTGAGCAGGGCTTTATCAACGCAGGTGTTGCCGATCAGGTTATCCACATAAAACCGTAATAAGAATGAACGAACGCACTTCCATGATGGGGCGAATGTTTATGCTGCTGGGGCTGATCCTTCTTCTGCCCGTAGCCATTCTTATACAAATTCTTCGAATTAATGTAATCGAGGGGGATGGACTCCGTGAGCTCTGGACTTCTCAAGCCATCGACTTTATTTCGATACCCGCACAGCGTGGAAATATTTATGACGCAAACGGCTCCCTTCTTGCCACCAACAGTGTGACCTTTAAAGTAGCGGTAGACCCACTCGCTCCGGGCACTACTGCAGAACAGCTTAGCAATGTTACTGCAGTGCTTAGCAGCCATACCGGCCAGTCTGTGAGTCACTACCGAAACAGAATTCAAAGCTCTCCTCGCTCGCGCTACATCGTTCTGGAGCGAAGCGTAAGCGTACATGCCTATGAAGATTTAAAAGAGCTCGGAGTTCGCGGTGTCATTCTTGAAGAGGAGTACAGGAGAAACTACAATTTCGGTTCTCTATCCGCACAGGTTCTGGGATTTGTGAATCACAATATTGACGGCATGTCGGGCCTTGAGGCGCGTTATAACACGGTTTTAAAGGGGAATGATGGTCTTCAGCAGGTTAGGAAGGATCGCCAGAACCGAATTTTCTCCTATGTAGGTGCCCCAAGAAAGTTGCCCCGACAGGGCTACTCGCTTCACACCACCATTGATGCTTTTATCCAGGCCATCACTGAAGAGGAGCTGGAAGCCGGCATCAAGAGGCATCGCGCGAAATACGGTACAGCTATTGTATTAGACCCTAAAACCGGTGCCATTAAAGCGATGGCCAACTACCCTACCTACGATCCCAACAATCCCGCCACCATCGACAGTGAAAACCGCCGTAATTTTGCCGTGGCCGATATTATTGAGCCCGGTTCTACCTTTAAACTGGTAACCGCCATTGCTGCAGTTGAGCAGGGTGTGATCGATTTTGATGAAATTTTTGAAACCCCTGAAAATGGCCGGAAAATGATCCATGGCCAGATGATGCGCGATCACGATCCTCTTGGAAATCTTGACTTTACAGGAGTATTTGCCAAATCATCCAATATCGCCACTTCTGAAATCGCCATGCGGATGGAGCCCAATGCGTTCTATCAGTATGCGCGAAATATGGGTTTTGGCACCCCAACCAATATTGATCTTCCAAATGAACTTGGCGGCAGACTGCAGCGACCGTTTGAATGGAGCCGTGTAACCCTGCCTTGGATGTCGATTGGATATGAAGTCCAGGTCACCCCTATTCAAATTGCGCAGGCCTACGCAGCATTTGCAAACGGAGGCATGATGATGCGTCCATATGTGGTAGATCGTATAACCGACGAGCTTGGGAATATTGTTGAAAAAACCAAACCCAATCCGGTTCGCCAAATTGCAAAAAAAGAGACTATCGAAAGATTGCTTCCCGTTTTTGAAGAGGTAGTAAGTGATTCAGGTACAGCAGGTTGGGCTTCGGTAGACGGATTGAGAATAGCCGGTAAAACAGGAACTGCTCAAAAGTTTATTGATGGCCGCTATCAAACCTCATATCGGGCGTCCTTTGCCGGATTTTTCCCGGTTGATAATCCCCGCTATGTGATGCTTGTTATTTTAGATGAACCCCGGTCAAGTATTTACGGGGGATTTACGGCAGGATCCATATTTAAAGAGATGGCTATACGCATTGTTGGCCTCGATAATGACATTCAGCGTTCACTTCTGCCTGATGCCGCAGCCATTGCCTCAGGTGATATACGGATTGCCCCGTTTGTTGAAGGGCTTAAAAAAGAGGATGCACGCCTGATTTTGCATCAAAACAATATTCCTGTAACCACTACCGGCAGGGGTAATTTTGTACTTGAACAAGCACCCGCTGCAGGAGAAAATTTGAATGGAAACACTCCGTTAAAATTGAAGTTGGGAGAAGTAATGCCTGACTCCATTCCGGATGGATTTGCACGCATCCCCAACCTGAGGGGAATGAATATGAGACAGGCAACCAACCTGCTGCTAAAAAAAGGACTTTATATCGAAACAATTGGCTCAGGAACCATTTATACACAGTTTCCACGCGAGGGCGACCTGATGCGCCAGGGACGAATCGTTACCGTTCGCGGCCGCGCACAATCCATGCAACAAGCAACCATAGCAGCTACTAAATAATGACTTTCGAAGAACTCATAACATTTTGCAAGCCGGTTTCTGTTCGGGGTGATATACCCGACAGCCTGGGTGCACTATGTCAGGATTCACGTCAGGTGAATCCGGGAGATATCTTCATAGCTGTAAAGGGTACCCAAACAGACGGGCACAACTACGCCTCTGCAGCAGCCGAGAAAGGTGCGTCCGTTTTAATTGTTGAAGAAGAGGTGCATGTTTCACAAAAAACGGCCGTCCTGCAGGTGGAAAACAGCCGGGTACTGCTCTCCCCTCTTGCCCTGGAGCTTGCGGGCAATCCAGATAAGAATTTAAAGATTATCGGTATAACCGGTACCAACGGTAAAACCACGGTTGCCACGCTGGTTTGGCAAATACTGCGCAGACTGGATAAAAAGGCGGCCCTGCTCGGTACCGTAAGTAAAAGAATTCATGATAAAGAACTCTCAAGCCGGCTTACCACTGCCGACCCCATAGAGCTGGCAGCCGACATGCAAGAGATGCTTAAAGCTGGCTGCGAATACCTGGTGATGGAAGTTTCATCTCACGCTCTGCATCAGCAGAGGGTAAAAGGGATTTCGTTTGATGTTGCTGCATATACCAATTTGAGTCACGATCATCTCGACTATCACAAATCGATGGATCAATATGCCGCTTCAAAGAAAATGCTTTTTGACGGCCTGCCTGAATCAGCCATTGCTGTTACTAATGCAGATGACCTCTACGGCTCTTACATGGTTAAAGATACATCTGCTAAAGTACTTGATTTCTCATTTAAAAACGGCGCGGTGATCAGCGCTTCTATCGATCGCCTCACACCGGCCGAAACCGTACTGGACCTGGAAGGAGTTAAGATTCATACACCGCTGATTGGACGGTTCAATGCCGCGAACGTAACACAGTCTGTTCTGATTTGCTATGCCCTTGGATTTAACAGTGATATTGTTGCGGATCACGTTCCACACTGCACCGGTGCGGCCGGGCGAATGGAAAAAGTAACTGCTGACGACTACGCGGATGACAAACCGCTCGTTATTGTAGACTATGCCCACACACCCGATGCTTTAAAGAATGTGGCCTCTACCCTTGCCGAGCTCAAAAGATCAGATCAGGAACTCGTAATTCTTTTTGGATGCGGCGGCGACCGTGACAAAGACAAGCGGCCTTTAATGGCCAGAATTGCCGCAAAATTTGGCGACAAGGTGATTGTAACTTCCGACAATCCCAGGTCGGAAGATCCGGCACGGATTATTGACGACATCAAAGCCGGTTTTTCCAAGGATGATCGGTTTGAAGCTATCGTTTCTCGCAGGGATGCAATTCGTAAAGCCATTCAAAGCAGTGACGGACAGTCTATTGTGCTCATTGCCGGTAAAGGCCATGAAACCTACCAGGAGATTAACGGAGAAAGAACTCATTTTGATGACCGCGAAGAGGCCAGACGAGCTCTCTCCGGCCAGAATGGACCTCTTAAAAACAGTGAGGTGAGCTGATGTTATACTCACTGATTGACTGGCTGAACCAACTCTATAGTCCACCGGGTTTCGGCGCCTTCGATTATATTACAACCCGAACGGCTTTTGCTGCTGCTACCGCCCTGATCATTAGTCTCATTATTGGAAATAATATCATCAATTGGCTGCAGAGAATGCAGTTAAAAGAGACTATACGCGACGATATCGGCCTGGATTCGCACCTGAGTAAAGCCAACACCCCTACCATGGGTGGTGTTATTATCATCCTTGCAACGGTAATACCGGCCCTGCTCTGGATGAACATGAGCAGTATCTACACCTGGATGATCATTTTTGTTACGCTTGTGCTCGGTGTTGTGGGCTTTATTGATGATTACATCAAGGTAGTTAAGAAGGATAAATCGGGTTTACACGGCTGGTTTAAAGTGGGCGGACAGGTATTTGTCGGGCTTGTACTGGGTTCATTTCTCTATTTCTGGCCAGACTTCCAGGAGTTTAATACACTGAGTACCGTACCGTTTTTGAAAGACGTAAACATTGACTATGCATTTTTAGGGGAAGAGCTTGGATGGCTGATCTATATACCTTTGGTTGTTTTCGTAATCACAGCCGTAAGTAACTCAGCTAACCTCACGGACGGTCTTGACGGATTGCTCTCCGGCACATCTGCAATTGCCGGGGTTATTTTAGGAATTTTTGCCTACGTATCGGGCCGGGTCGATTTCTCAGGCTTTCTGAACATCATGTACCTGCCCGGTTCAGGTGAGCTTACCATTTTCGCAGCATCGCTGGTTGGGGGGTGCCTTGGATTTCTCTGGTACAATTCACATCCGGCAACCGTTTTTATGGGAGATACTGGATCGCTGGCAATTGGCGGAGCCATTGGTGCCCTTGCCCTTATGATTCATAAAGAGCTATTACTGCCCATTATTTGTGGCGTATTCGTTGTTGAAACACTATCTGTAATTATTCAGACAACCTATTTCAAATACACGAAGCGAAAATACGGTGAGGGGAAGCGTGTCTATTTAATGACCCCCATACACCACCACTTTGAAAAAAAAGGATGGCCGGAATCTAAAATTGTAGTCCGATTCTGGATCATCGCCATACTGCTTGGAATTATCAGCCTTCTAACCCTGAAACTGCGATAATGGATGTAAGAGGAAAACATATCGTCATTGCAGGTGCAGCCCGAAGCGGAGTGGCTGTTTCAATCCTTTTAAAGCAAAAAGGCGCAATACCTTTCCTGTCTGATATCGGACCGGTGAAGGATGAGCTTACCAATCGCCTTCAGGAAGAGTCGATCTCATTTGAGCAGAATACTCACTCGGAAACGGCGATGAACGGCGAGTTTTTAGTACTCAGCCCGGGTGTACCCTCAACCTCCCCTATCGCCTCTCATTACCGTGACGCAGGCAAAAAGATCTACTCGGAAATTGAGGTTGCAAGCTGGTTCAACAATTCACCCATTGTGGCGGTAACGGGAAGTAACGGCAAAACAACCGTGACCAGCTGGATGGCGCATACCTGGAAAGTTGCTAACCGGGAGTATCTGCTGGCCGGCAATATCGGCACTGCTTTTTCCGAACTGGTAGAACACTCTGCGCCCGATGTGGCAGCACTGCTTGAAATCAGCAGCTTTCAGCTCGATCATATCGACAGTTTCCACCCGGAAATCAGTATGATTTTAAACATTACACCCGATCATCTCGACCGGTATAACAACAGTTTTGATCAGTACGCCGGGTCGAAAAAGAGTATCACAAAAAATCAGTCATCTGACGACTGGTTCATCTACAACTTTGATGATCCTGTTCTTTCAGGATTTGCCAAAGAGCTATCGGCTAAGGAGAACAAACCCCGCTTACTCTCTTTTTCATCTACAACTGAAGTGCCCAACGGTGCTTTTGTACGTGGCGGACAACTGGTTTTAAAAATCAACAACGAAGAGGAGTACCTCATGCAAATAGGAGATATCTCACTACCGGGCAGGCACAACCTGAACAATGGTATGGCAATGGCACTGGCAGCCCGGGCATCAGAAATCCGGAATGAATATATACGTGAAAGCCTCAAAACTTTTGAAGGCGTGGCTCACAGACTTGAAGTAGTGAGAAACCTCAACGGTATTCGTTTTATAAACGACAGCAAGGCAACCAATATCAATGCAGTATGGTATGCCCTCGACAGTTTTAACATGCCGCTTACACTCATTTTAGGAGGACGCGACAAAGGCAATGACTATCTCGAACTGGAAAACCAAATCCGGGAGAAGGTTCATACGATTATTGCCATTGGTGAAGCGAAAGAAGCTATCAAAAAGCAGTTAACCGATGTTGTGCCAAACCTGCTGGAAGCCGATAGCATGAAAGAAGCCGTGAAACTGAGTTTAAAGAGTGCAAAACGGGGCGAATTGGTGCTGTTAAGCCCTGCCTGTTCCTCCTTCGACATGTTTGAAAATTACGAGCATCGCGGAAATGTGTTCAAACAGGCAGTGTTGGAGCTGTAAGTAGCAAGTTTAAAATTTTATGCATAAACAAAAACTAAATTCGAATTATTGAAGACAATGGCATCAACAGCCTGAGCCTTGAACCCTGAACCCTGAGCCTTGCAATACACCACACCAAATACCAAAATCGGATCCATTTTTGGAACCACACAAGCCGAACTTGAGACGCCCGTACATACGAGCGACCGGGTTATTCTTGTGTGCGTGTTCATGCTGATGATCTTTGGAGCCATTGCGGTCTACTCCTCTATTGCCTATTTCGCGCAGATGCACGGTACCACGGCCGGCGCGCTGGTAACAGGCCATATTGTAAAGCTGGGAATTGCCTTTATTGCCATGCTGTTTGTGTCGAAACTGAACTATAGCGTGTTGGCCCGCTTTAGCCGCATGGCTGTGGTATTGAGCTGGCTTTTGCTTTTTGCGGTGATGATCTATGGCGACCTTGTTTTTGGTGCGCGCCGTTCACTCTCTATCGCCGGGTTTTCGTTCCAGCCATCTTCTTTCGCTGCCATTGCACTGATTTTGCACGTAGCCGTTCTGCTCCATGAAAAGCAGGACTATATCAAAGATTTTAAACGCGCTTTTCTGCCCATATTGATTTGGGTAACCATTACCTGTTTCCTCATTGCGCTTGAAGATTTCAGCAGTGCTGCCCTGTTAATGGGTATCTGCATCTTCCTGATGTTCGTGGGACGAATCAGTAGCATGCAGATATTCGGCCTCATTCTGATCGGCCTGTTGGGTGGAGCTGCACTTGTATCCAGTTCAGCTGAACGACAGAGTCGGGTAACGCAGTATATTACCCAGATTGTGGATATCAACAGCCAAAACCTGGAATCGACTCACGGCTACCAGGCACAGCAGGCGCATATCGCCGTGGCCAAAGGTCAGCTTTTTGGTGTGGGAATCGGAAAGAGCACGCAGCGCGATTTTCTACCGGCTCCGTATAACGACTTTATTTTTGCCATCATCGCCGAAGAGTACGGCTTGATCGGCTCATTTGCAGTGATCCTCATTTTTATGGTGATTCTCTACCGTGGCATTGCCGTGATAGCGCGCCAGGCACCCGATGTACTCGGAACACTGATGGCCGTTGGGGCCACACTTATGATCACCCTCTATGGATTTGTAAACGCCGCAGTTGCCACCGGGCTGTTCCCGGTTACCGGGCTGCCTATGCCGTTTATCAGTTATGGCGGAACGAGCATGCTTTTTGCCGGTGTGATGGTGGGAATCCTTTTAAATATTTCAAAGTATAACCGACAGATTCAAAACCGATTTTATAACGGCTGATGACAACCGCAACAATGAACATATCATCCACAGACACCCCCGCCGTTGCCGGAGGACCCATTCGGGTTCTTCTGGCAGCTGGTGGTACGGGTGGACATGTGTATCCGGCTATTGCCATTGCAGACGCCATCAAAGACCGGTCTCCCGATTCGGAAATCCTTTTTGTGGGAACACGCGATCGTATGGAGTGGCAAACCGTGCCCAAATCGGGATATGAGATTAAAAGCGTTTGGATCAGCGGCTTTCACAGGCGGCTAACCCCACAAAACCTTCTCTTTCCGGTTAAACTTTTAACCAGCATCATACAGAGCTATTCAATCCTGAACTCTTTTAAACCTGATGTTGTGATCTCCTGCGGAGGATTTGCTGCCGGACCAATTGGGTGGGTAGCAGCCAAAAAAGGCATTCCCATTGTGATCCAGGAGCAAAACAGCTATCCGGGTGTAACCAATAAGCTACTCGCAAAACACGCCTCACTGATCTTCACAGCGTTTGAAGATGCAGCCGATTATCTGCCAAAGGAGAAGATTTCCCTCACCGGAAATCCGGTCAGAAAGCAGCTTACGAAAAGTGACAGGGCTATATCACTGGAGCAGTTTGGTTTTAAAAAGAAGAGGCCCGTTTTATTGGTTTTGGGAGGCAGCGGCGGCGCATTGGCTTTAAACAATGCCATAAAAGAACATATTGAGGAGCTGCACGATTCATTAGGCATTCAGATTATCTGGCAGTGCGGCAAGAAATATTATGATGGCCTGAAACAAACAGTTGATGTTGAGGAGTTTTCAGGCCTCAGGCTGGTTCCCTACATAGAAAATATGCCTGCTGCTTATAGTGCCGCAGACCTTGTGCTTACGCGGGCCGGGGCCAGTACCTGCAGTGAATTGATGCTATTGGGTCAGCCGGCTATACTTGTGCCCTCTCCCAATGTTGCCGGCGATCATCAGTCGAAAAATGCACAGTCGATGGTCGATGCCGGTGCTGCTGTCAGGCTGAATGAAAAGAAGCTTGTGGGGAAATTACCCGACACTGTTAAGCAGATCATTTTTGATCATGAAAAACTGAACAAGATGAGCAAGGCCATGAGCGGCCTCGCGAAACCGAATGCGGCTTCAACCATTGCAAAAGAAATTTTCACCCTTGTGACGAACAGAGACAATGAGTAAAAAAATTCAGACACAACCCGTATTTGGAAGAACCAGGCAGATCCATATGGTAGGAATTGGCGGAATCGGTATGAGCGGTATTGCCGAAATACTTCTGCTGCGCGGTTACAAAGTAACCGGATCTGACAACAACCTTAGTGAAACCACGAAACGCCTTGAGGAACTTGGTGCTAATATCTTTATGGGCCATAATGCTGCCAATATTGAAGGAGCTGATGTCGTGGTCTACACAAGTGCAGTTACAGCAGAGGAGAATGAGGAGACAAAAGCAGCTATCGCAAACCAGATACCGGTCATTAAACGATCTGAGATGCTTGCTGAGCTGATGCGGATGAAATACGGTATCGGTATAGCAGGCACTCATGGTAAAACTACCACCACTACCCTTGCAGGCCATGTGGTTCAGGATGGAAGCTTTGATCCCACCATTATCGTTGGCGGACGGGTTCACAGTTTTGACAAGACCAATGCTGTTGTTGGCAAGGGTGATATCATTATCGTAGAAGCTGATGAATTTGACCGGACATTTCTCAGGCTCTCACCATCCATGGCTGTAATCACCAACATCGAAGCTGAGCATCTCGACATCTATAAGGATTTGGATGATGTAAAAGAGGCTTTTATCGAATTTGCCAACAAAGTACCGTTTTACGGAGTGGTCATTGTCTGTCTCGACAACACTGCCGTTCGGAGCATTCTGCCCCATATTAAACGCAGAACTATCACCTATGGATTTACACCGCAGGCACAGGTTCGGGCTATTAATGTTAGCCAAAAAGAATTCAGAAGTTCGTTCACGGTTCTGTTTGAAGGAAAAATATTAGGCGACATTGAGATCCTGGCACCCGGTGAGCACAATATCAAAAACGCCCTCGCCTCTATTGCCATTGGCCTGGAGTTAGGTATGAAGTTTAAGGATATCAGGTCGGGGCTTGAACGGTTCAGAGGTGTTTTCAGAAGGTTCCAGGAGAAGATGAACCATAAAAACGTACTGGTAATTGACGACTACGCCCATCACCCCACCGAGGTACAGGCCACCATAGAGGCAGCACGAAGCGGTTGGGAAGACCGGCGTATTGTAGCTGTATTCCAGCCGCACCTCTACTCAAGGACACAACAAATGTACCAGGAGTTCGGCCTCTCCTTTTTTGATGCCGAAGTTCTTGTTGTAACCGATGTGTATCCATCACGGGAAAAGCCTATAGAGGGCGTAAACGGGAAACTTATTGCGGATACAGCCAAAACATACGGCCACAGGGGCGTCCATTACATTGAGGATAAAACGGAACTCCCCTCGCGGCTTACCGAAATTGTAAAAGACGGCGATATCGTCATTACTATGGGTGCAGGCGATATCTATAAGTATGGCGAGCAGTTTGTAAAACTAATGAAGAAATAATCATTCCCCTTTTGACTGAAAACAGATCACATAACAAACCACTTAGAGCAGATCAGCTGAAAGCGATGAGCTGGGTTGCGGCTGCATTTTTTCTGGTAGGCCTGGCTGTGATTGCCGGAATCTATTTCGAGCAGAATACGGAGATCAGGGGCGTGGAGTTCAAAGGCCACTACTATACCGATACTGAAGAGCTGCTCGGTATTATTGAATCTCCGGTGGGATTACTGGCAGACAGCGTAGACTACTCAGGGCTTTTCAGCACAATTTCAACCCTGCCCTACATTAAGGATGTATCAGTGAGTATGAGCATGAGAGGAACACTCACTTTAAATGTAACCGAGCATGAACCTCTTGCGATGCTGGTTGACGGTTCAAGCCGAAGTTTTGTAACGGAAAATGGAATAAAGCTGCCTGTTGTACCGGGTAAGGTAAAAGATGTACCCCTGGTTTACGGCTTCCCGGCCCTGCCGCTCACCGATACGCTAAGCAGTGATGCCTATAAGAATATTGAACAGTTTTTGCTTGACGCCAGGGAGAATAAATTCGGCTGGTTAACCATAAGCGAAGTGGCCTGGAACGATCGGGAAGGAGTTGTTGCACTAAGCAGTGAAAACGGAGTAAAGCTGATTTTTGGCCATGAGGAGTTTGACAAACGCCTTGAGTACTGGGCAAATTTTTATTCAGAAGTAGTGGCCAGAAAGGGTATCCGGTCATTCCAAACTATTGATCTGCGTTATCGCAATCAAATAGTGACACGTGAATTGTAAACCCAATTAAATATTTAGCAATCAATAATAGAAGAAGGTCAAATATGGAAAATGAAAATGAACGCATCGTAGTAGGACTTGATATCGGCTCCACAAAGGTTTGTGCCGTTGTGGCTTCCATTGATGAACAGGATCGCATTCATATTCTTGGTGTTGGAAAAGCGCCAAGTGAAGGGCTGAACCGGGGAGTGGTGGTTAACATAGATAAAACAGTACAGGCCATTAAAACAGCGGTTGAGCAGGCACAGCTCGCTTCGGGGATTGAAGTGAATTCAGTAAATGTTGGCATTGCGGGCGATCACATCCGGAGCATACGAAGTAAAGGCGTGATTACCATCAACAACAAGGATAAGGAGATTACTGTACAGGATGTGGAACGCCTTTTAGAAGATTGTCAGCGAATTATGCTTCCGCCAGATCAGCAGATTCTCCACGTGATTCCCCAGGAGTTCGTGGTTGACGGACAGGATGGAATCAGCGATCCCGTGGGGATGAGCGGAATGCGGATGGAAGCTGAAGTTCACATTATCACAGGCCTTGTATCAGCAGCCAAAAACCTTTACCGATGTGTGGAGCGTGCAGGATTCCAGGTAGCCGATATTATTCTGGAACCCCTTGCCAGCTCATATGCCGTTTTGGACGATGAGGAGAAAGAAGCCGGTGTGGTTCTGGTTGATATTGGAGGCGGCACAACCGACCTGGCCGTGTTCCAGGACAATACAATCCGCCATACGGCTGTCATAGCCATTGCAGGAAAAAAAGTGACCGATGATATCCGCATGGGGCTAAGTGTTCTCGACGACCAGGCAGAGAAGCTCAAGCATCAGCATGGTGAGTGCTTTGTTGATATGATTGAAGAGGATGAGTCGATCACAATTCCCGGAATTGCAGGACGTCCGCCTAAAGAGATTACCAAAAGTATCCTTTCCAAGATTATTCAGGCCCGAATGGAGGAGATCATGGAGATTATTGCCATCGAGATTAAGCGAAGCGGATATGCCGATTCGCTCAGCGCCGGAATCGTACTCTCGGGCGGAGGAGCACTCATAAAAAACATCTGTCCCCTTGCCAATGAAGTTTTGGGGCTTGATGCAAAAATTGGAAAGCCATTGGGACTTGCCGGCGGGTTAACCGAAGAGGTGAACAGCCCAATGTATGCAACCAGTGTAGGCCTTGTGCTGCACGCGTTGAAAACCGGAGGGGCAGAGAGCCAGGCTATGGTTCCATCCTCTTCCAAAGGCTCCGGTGTGGAGAAAGTTATGAATAATATCACCGACCGCATGAAGAGCTGGTTTAAAGAACTTTAAAATGAGCGTTGGTTTCTGTTAAGCAGGGGCCGACGCGAATAGTAACGAGAATGGAGATTGTGCCGCCCGAGTTTTGGTGGCACAACAGAACCAAACAACTTTACACTACAACCAACACAACAGCAATCTACAGAACACCCAATTAGCAATCATAATAAAGGAGTACACTATGGAATACATTAACTCACGCTTTAGCTTTGACGAAAAAGGTCAGGACAATGCGAAAATCAAAGTGATTGGAGTTGGTGGCGGAGGCGGTAATGCCATCAACAACATGATCAGAAAAGGACTCGACAGTGTCGAATACATCGCGTTAAACACCGATGCACAGGCATTAAAAAATAACTCGGCCGATATTGCCATTCAGGTAGGTGCCAACCTCACTTCAGGACTTGGAGCCGGTGCCAGACCGGAAATCGGCCGGGAAGCCGTGGAAGAGAACCGTCATGATCTTGACGAGGCGGTCGATTCTGCCGACATGATCTTTATCACCGCGGGAATGGGAGGCGGTACCGGAACCGGGGGAGCTCCCGTTGTGGCCGGTATTGCCAAGCGAAAAGGAATATTAACGGTTGGTGTGGTTACCACTCCGTTCCATTGCGAAGGCAAGGTTCGGATGAAGTATGCACTGGAAGGTATTACTGAACTGAAGAAAAACTGCGACACAGTTATTGTGATACCCAACGAACGTCTTCTCGATATGGCCGATGAGAACACCTCTCTGATTGAAGCTTTCGAGAACGCAAATGAGGTTCTTTACAATGCTACCCGCGGCATCTCCGACCTGATACTGATGCCAGGACTGATTAACCTTGATTTTGCCGATGTGCGAACAACCATGATTGACGGTGGAGCTGCAATTATGGGATCGGCAACGGCCACCGGACCGGACCGTGCAGAGATTGCCGCGCGTGAAGCGATTAACTCTCCTCTGCTCGATGGAGTAAGTATACGCGGAGCACGCAATGTGCTGGTAAACATTTCAGCCGGATCCAATCTCGGTATGCGCGAGACCACTACAGCAACCAGTATCATCCAGCAAGAAGCCGGCGATGATGCAGAAATCATACTCGGTACCGTTCTTGATGAGTCGTTTGAAGACGAATTGAGGGTAACCGTTATTGCTACAGGTTTTGAGCTGAGCAGTGACCGAACCCAGGCTAAAGTAGCCCCGAACAAGAAAAGTGAACCAGTGACTCAAAAAAGGATCAATGAACTCCCGAAAGCGAGTGACATTGCACGGCGCCATAACAGTTTGGATGGCCCCTATTACAAAGGTGAGAAAAATCTGAAGCACCTCGACTCACCGGCAATTCATCGTCGTGATCTGAAATTTATTCGATCAACTGAAGAGGTACAGGCCGATGAAGATCTGAGTGAATCCATTGGGTTTGAACGCAAGAAAGCCAGCAATGACGATACCCTGATGAACGAACGCTCTGAGCGAATCGACAAGCGGGATACCGAACAGCCGGCATTTCTTCGTAAGATTATGGATTAATTAATCTTATTGCGTTTATGATTGCATTTTAAAAAATATAGATAGGCGATCCCTGCCTATACTATAGATTGCTAAATCAAAAAGGAGCTTCTTTGACCAGGGCTCCTTTTCTTTTACCGTCTGGTGTTGATATACACTAAGGATGCCTTTCTCACAATTTTGTTACACTACTGCATCCAAGTTTTATCAATTTTCTTCGGCCTTATTCCCATCAAAGAGCAGAGTATTTATAACACGTGAATGCGGGTATTACAGGCTCATGAAGTGTAATATCCCCATAATTAGCACCATACCTCACAGTAGCAGGAATTCCTTTGGCACGATAAAAACAGAACAGATTATCTTGCCTATATCACTAAGAGTCCTCCGTACAAAAGAAAATGTATGAGTGCAGTGCAAAACGGGAAATTGGCGGACCATCCCCAGCGCTGAAAGTGCGGAGAAACGCAAAGAAAGCCTGAAGGTTTTATCATCCGATCTATTTTCGAACTTTGTGTATAGAGATCAATTCAGCATATGCCTTAAAATCCATTCCTAAAGTCCTGTCGCTTTTCTCACAGCGATTTACAATAGATACAATTGGAAAGATATCATTCTGATACAAAATATATTTTCATAGAATATCTGAATTGATTGGGGAAATAAATACATTTCATATGGCCTGAACCGCTAATTAACTGTTGGCTTAGGCTGAAACTATCTTTATGAGGTAATGCAATGGACAGAATCAGAACATTGGAAGTACACTGGTTTGAAATACCTGCCCTGAATATAAATCGTGCCATCGCATTTTATGAGTCTGTGTTTAATATCAAGCTCCTGAAGCAAACTTATGGTAGTATAGAAATGGCATGGTTTACGTCAGATAATGATGCCAACAATGTTTCCGGGTTACTGATAAAAAATGAAGCTCATTATAAACCCAGCCCACAAGGAACCCTGATCTATTTTTCATCTCCTGACATAGCAGAAGAGCTGAAGCATGTTGAAACAGCAGGAGGAAAAATACTTCTTCAAAAAACTCAAATAACGACACAATTTGGGTTCATGGGATTATTTCAAGATAGTGAAGGAAACCGGATAGGACTTCACTCTGAAACATAATCTAAGCAGGACTACTCACTTCGCAGCGCAACTATCGGATCGAGCCGGGATGCTTTCCAGGCAGGGTAAAATCCAAAAAACACCCCTACTGCCGCAGACACCGTCACAGCCACGATCATCGCTTCTGTTGAGAAGAGAGCCGGCCAGCCGGCATAGCTTGCTATCATTTCTGTTGCAAACAGGCCCAGGATGATTCCTCCTATCCCGCCAAGCAGACAGAGTACAACGGCTTCAATCAGGAACTGCAAGAGTACATCGGGCGATCTTGCACCTACTGCTAACCGAAGGCCTACTTCACGGGTGCGTTCGGTTACACTCACAAGCATTACATTCATAATCCCGATCCCCCCCACAAAAAGTGATACTCCCGCAATGGATGCCAGCAGCCAGGTCATGATCCTTGATGTTTCAGTTGCAGCCTGCGCTACGTCTTCCTGAGTTTGAACGGTGAAGTCGTTCTCCTGGTAAGGTGCCAGCCCGTGGCGTTCCCTCAGCAAGTCGGTAATTTTGGCCTGGGCAATATCCATCGACTCCTCGTTGTACACCTGAATATTAATAACCATGGCGTGCGACCGGCCCGAAACTCTCTGGAAAGCCGTGGTGTAGGGTATCAGCACAATATCATCCTGAACCGAACCCATCAGCGACATCCCTTTAACAGAAAGTATGCCGATAATTTCAATTGGAATACCACGAATACGGATGGTTTCTCCGATCGGATCGGAGCCTTCGAACAGCTCTTCAACAATGGTCTGACCAACAACCGCCACCAGGGCCGAGCGCTCCACCTCCTCCTCTGTGTACATCCTTCCGCTCTCTATAGGCCACTGCCTGATCTGCAGATAGTCATGCGACTGCCCATACACCCGCGTTTGCCAGTTCCGGTTTCCATACACAATCAGTCTCTGGGAACGTACTTCCGGGCTGGCGGCAATTACCTCAGGTATCTCTTCCCTTAATGCGCGGGCGTCTTCTGTGGTAAGGGTATTTGCGCTGCCTCCCCCAATACTCACACCTCCCAGCTGCCGAGCACCCGGAAAAACCAGTACTACGTTCTGGCCGAGCCGGTTTACCTGTTCCTGTACTTCAGAGCTGGCTCCCTGGCCCAGGCCAACCATGGTAATAACCGCCGCCACACCAATAATGATACCCAGTGCCGTGAGCAGCGTTCGCATCCGGTTTCTTTGCAGGGCTTTTACAGCTACATATGGAACGGCTGACCATTTCATCTCAATATCCCTCGTTTATCAGTTCAATATCTTCTTCATCCTTCCAGTTGGCAAGGGCTTCAACGGCATCCCGGGGCTCAATTTTTTTATCAGATCGAATCAATCCGTCACGCAGTGTTACAATTCGTTCAGAAAACCGGGCCACGTCCGGTTCATGCGTAACCATTAATACGGTAAGTCCGTCTCGGTTTAATCGCTGGAAGAGCTCGATGAGTTCAAGGCTGGTACGACTGTCAAGGTTTCCGGTGGGCTCATCTGCAAGAAGTAACCCGGGTTTTGAAACCAGTGCCCTGGCTATGGCAACCCGCTGCTGTTGTCCGCCTGAGAGTTCATTGGGAGTGTGTTTAATGCGGTCGCCCAATCCAACAATTTCAAGGGCCTCTTTGGCCATTTTGTGAATCTGTTTCCAGCTGAGATTCTTTTCACTATAGATTAGCGGCAACTCTACATTTTCAAGCGCTGAAGTTCTGGGCAGCAGATGGAAACTTTGAAAAACAAACCCAAGCGTTTGGTTTCTGACACTTGCCAACTTGTCTTTGTTGAATTTCGACACATCCTCGCCATTTAGCTGATAGCTCCCGCCTGAGGGCTTATCCAGGCAGCCCAAAATATTCATCAGCGTGGATTTACCCGATCCGCTTGCCCCCATTATAGAGGTAAATTCCCCCTCTCGCACGGTCAAATCGATACCGCGCAGCGCCTCCACCGAAAGTTTTCCGGATCTGTAAACCCTTGTTATATCCCTGAGTACTGCAATCTCCATAGGTATGGATCGGTGGTTAATATTGAGCCTGGTTTCCGCTAAAAAGGCTTCGGCGCTGATTCTCACTTCCGGTTGTAAGAGATAGTCCAACAATAAGGCGATTGCCCGGTTCAAGGCCTTCAATGATCTCAGTGAAAACACCATCACTCAATCCGGTTTTAACCCGTTTGGCAATAACCTGATTCTCCTCAAGAAAATAGACAATCCCGTTCATTCCCTCCTCTTCCGGCGGGTCTTCAGGCCGGATAGTGTCCGGCAAGCGTGCACGGAGTGCTGTGTTTCTCACACGAATAACATCATGTGTTTCATCCGTAATAATGTTTACCTCTGTAGTCATTCCCGGCTTCAAAAGCCTTTCACTATTGTCTACTGCAATGATGGTTTCATAGTGAACCACATTATCTTCAATCAGAGGCGCATTCCTAACCTGGATCACTTCCCCTTCAAAACTTCTGTTCCGGTAAGCGTCAACCTGAAATCGTACACGCTGTGCCTCTTTAATAGTTCCGATATCAGCCTCTGAAACTTTGGCATGGATCCACATTTTACTCAGATCGGAGGCAAGCTCAAACAGAATAGGGGCATTCAGGCTGGCAGCTACGGTTTGCCCAACATCCACCTCTCTTGAAATAACCATCCCATCGGCAGGGGCTTTAATGGTAGTACGGTCTAATTCCCGCTGGGCTCGTTCCAATGCATGCCGGCGAACCCTTACCTGGGCTTCGGCCTGGCGAAGCGTGGCGCTTGCCTGCTCTACTTCTGATGGGGCCACAAATTGGCGCTCTAAAAGCTCATTTATCCTGTTGTACTGCATTTGTGCCAGCTCAAGCCCCGCTTCGGCCGATTCCAGCTCTGCCTGAGCCGAACTTACTTCGGCCTCGAAGGTTGATGGATCAATCTGTGCAATTACATCGCCCCTCTTCACCATTGAATTAAAATCAGCAAAAATCTCATCAATAATACCGGATACCTGACTGCCTACTGTAACCTTTTGCACCGGTTGAAGCGAACCAAATGCAACTACCCGTTGTGATATATCACCGGTGTCGACAGTTTCTGTATGCAGTGGCGGAAGACCCGATTCACCGTCTGAATAGGCAGAAACGCCCCACCAGACTACAACGCCTGTTAGTACCAATAACACGATTAAGATCCTTCCTGAGTTCATCCTGATTATTTAGTTTTGAAAAATCCAGATTTCTGCATTTACAGTGATGCAATCTATACTTAACGTAATAAACTACCTTCATGTTTTTCTTAAATCAATATTTGGGATATAAAATAGAGCCTGATCATGTTAAAAGTTATCAAATAAGACTTAAATTCAGCCCATCACGTTCTTAGATATACATTGTGCACTCTGCAACATTATCCATGTAATCAATAAAACTGTTCACTTATGAAATGCGCGTTTTCAGCTCTAATCTTTCTGATTCTTGTATATGGCTGCGGTGATCAGCCGGATAATCATGTTGAGGCCGAAGAGGGGATTACTCATCTAACATTGATGAACACCGAGTGGAAACTGATCCGCCTTCAAACCGGTGATCTTACTCAAACAGAGGTTATCGATAATCAACCCACACTTAATTTCAACCTTGAGGAGTTAAGAGCGTATGGCTTTGGTGGCTGCAATCAATATACCGGCTCTTTTTTGATTGGCGAGGATAACAGTATTGAATTTTCAACTGTCGGCTCCACTAAAATGGCATGTCCTGAGATGGGAATTGAACAAGCCTTTTACAAGCATTTAGAAAACGTGACCTCCTACGAAATGGATAAAGACGGCCAGATTCTGATATTAACTAATAAAGGTTCTGAAGAGCTGCTGGTTTTTAATCCGTCCGAATAACATGGACGGATTAAAAAAAAACAGGTACAGTTTGTAAACTGTACCCGTTCTATATTTTGATTTTAATCAGAGTTTAAATTGCCCTTCGCCCACCAATCAGGCTTAGAAGAACAGAGATGATTGCGATTACGATAAGGAAGTGAATCAGGCCGCCAAGTGAGTAACCTACTACACCAATAAGCCAGCCGATTACCATTAATACCGCAATTAAATAGAGTATTGATCTCATAATCTTATGGTTTAAAAGTTAGGTTTGATTGATATTTACAGATCATCATCATCTAAAGACGATCTGAGATCTCATCTCTCCACTCACTGAATCTCGATGAGATGTCGTCATAGAGATCTTCAGTTTCAGATTTCACACTCGCCCATGTATCTTCTGAAGCGTCCTCAAGGTTATCAATAGCACGTTCCAGTTCAGAACGGTCATCCCGAAGTTCTTCATACGCTTCTTCAAGCCCTTCATCTGCCTCTTCGCCGGCAGCCTCAATTCGCGATGCAAGATCTTCGATCTGCTCGTCCATATCTTCTTTTAAGCTTTCCAGATCACTTAAAAGCTCTTCACGTTCTTCTTCAAATGTAGCACCGTACTCATCACCATTATTTCCGCATTGAACCATAAAAAGTGATCCAATCAAAAATAAAGCTGCGACCATGAATGCTGATAAATTATTAGATTTCATAATTTTGTCTTACCCTTTTTTGTTTTGTTATTGGTTTTACTAATTAGTCAACCTCTTTATTTCAGAGGCTATCTCTTCCTTCTTCTTTCCCAGTTTTTTCTGGAGTCTGCCAAACAGTTCATCTTCCTTTCCCTCAACATAGGCCAGATCATCATCTGTCAGCTCTCCATACTCCTGTTTCAACTTCCCTTTTATCTCATGCCAATTTCCCTTTAAATTTAAATTATTCATCTTTTAACTAATTGATTTCATAGACGTTTACAGTTTTATCTAACTTAAAATAATAAAAATTGTTCCATTTTCTAATCCCTTCAATTCTATTGAACTTCAAACTAAATAGAATCTTGTTTTTACAGAAGAAAAGTTCTATCTATATCCTTTAATTCTTCCCTAAATGTATGTTAACGATTCTTCACGACGACTGTACATTTGCCAGCTATTCTACTTTCAAGGAAGACGGCATCTATGTTGAAGAGGGCGACTATCTTTATCCGGGAGAACCT
>SL_8KL_010_SEDDRAFT_10001003_pt1 | contig 24412 bp, 19 predicted proteins | sample SodLakKL_010_SED_4_FD_11160 | JGI IMG/M metagenome (IMG submission 11160) | reverse complement strand
GGGCCCTGTGGCAATGATAACCGGGCGTTCCCGGGGCAAATCTGTTACTTCCTGGTTAATGATTTCTATCAAATGGTGTTCCTGCAGGGAGCGGGTGATATAGCGGGCAAATTCTTCTCTATCGACAGCCAGGGCCCCTCCGGCCGGAACCTGTGTAGCATCGGCAGCTTCCATTATTAATGAGTTGAACAGGCGCATTTCCTCTTTCAGCAGGCCCACGGCATTATTTAGAGAAGCGGCCCGCAGTGAGTTGCTGCATACCAGTTCTCCAAAATAGCCGCTGTGATGAGCAGGGGTCATTTTCCCCGGCCTCATTTCATAAAGTACTACATTAATGCCCCGACTGGCTATCTGCCAGGCTGCTTCCGAGCCCGCCAAACCGGCTCCAATAACGATCACTTTTTCCCCTGAAATTTTTTACACCTCCCGTAACGTTCTTATCCGCTCTTAAAGTATATACCGATTGTTGACTTTTTGAAAACCTTGCATTACAATTAGTTGTGAACTTAATAGTATTTTAATTAATATCGGGGCGTGGCGCAGTTTGGTAGCGCGCTTGACTGGGGGTCAAGAGGTCGTAGGTTCAAATCCTATCGCTCCGACCATTTTTTTATAACCTGTTGTGGAGGTGATGTGGGAAAATAAACTATCACAATAGCTAATAAAGCTTAGGAAAGGAAGGGACGTGCCCGCATTATGCAAAGAAAGGTTATTATAGGTATAACGCTGATCCTGGTAATGATCTTAGCCCTGTCTCTGCCTGCAGCCGCCGATGAATACAAAAGAACCAGCACCGGTTTCAGGTATATCGGGGAAATCTACCATGAAAAAAGTATTGATTACCACGGTGGTTCCGGTAGCTTTTTTGTTCGTGGATTTGGTGAAGCAAGTGGCAGTCATGATGTCCATTCTGTTTCTTACACAAACGACGATATTATAGACAACAAGCTCAATCTAAACATGTACATCAGGGGAAGAACCGATCCTGCCGCTGCCTCGGATCAAATCTTGAGGATGGAGGAACAGGCCCTGGCCGAAGTGGAAAGCGAACGTGAACAGGCTATCCAAAACCTTAATGCGAGAAGAGTGCAGGAAGATATGGATGGCGCCACTTTCCAGGCCGAAATGAGAAGGTTGCAGAATCATTACGATGAATTGGTCAATGGAATAATTGATGCCTACAGTGAAGCAAAACGAAATATTAGGATACTCAGCTCCAACCAGATTAATCTATCCAGAAATCCAGCGACAGTCAGGGTGGGCGTCGACATGAACCCTGGAGAAGAAGGATATATCCGGCAGTCGATAGCCTCCGTTTCAGGCAGCGAAGAGTACCTAAAAATCCGCTCAGACTTTGAAAACACCGGCGGCACCACCAAGCGTCAGCTTGAAGTCGACGGTTTTATTAACGAAACCATGCGTGTCGACGGGTATGCCAGGGTTTATGAGTCTTCAGAAGTTCGCGAAGGTAGAACAAAAACGGGTTGGTGGGACACACAGCCCTAATATTATTTAACCAGTTTATTTTGAGAAAAGGCCTCCGGGTTAAGCGGGGCCTTTTCTTTTTGACATCAAAAATGATAATAAGTATAATTAATTTACTAAATAAACAAGCAATACCACAAAAAGGAGGGATGGGCCGGGATGACCGTTGAAAAAAGCTCTGCAGAAAAACAGCGTATGGCTAATGAACGCGCTGAAGAATTGAGCGGCAGAATAGCCGACTACAAGGAAGCGCTGAAAGATATTCCTTATGGCTTTAAGAACTGGCCTCAAATAGAGGAAAACCAAAAAAGAATTAAAGAATACTTTAAGGCTTCGCCAGAAGACTGGGAAAACTGGCGCTGGCAGTTAAAAAACCGGGTGACTGCTGCTGATGTTTTAAAAGAGCTACTGCCCCTGGAGAAGCAGGAACTGGAAGAAATCAGGGAAACAGGCTCTAAATATCGCTGGGCAGTTTCACCCTATTACTTGAGCTTGATAGACCCTGATGATCCCGACGACCCGGTTAAAAAGCAGTGCATACCGAGCATAAATGAAATCACCGACCAGGGTGGTTACGATGATCCCATGGGAGAAGAGTTTACTTCTCCTACCCCGGCCATAACCCGCCGTTATCCCGACCGTTTGATCATTAAAGTTACCAACCAGTGCGCCATGTACTGCCGCCATTGCCAGCGGCGGAGGGGGATCGGCGAACAAGATCTGGCCACGCCCAAAAAAGAGCTCGAAGAAGCAATTGACTATGTCAGGAATAATGAGGATATACGCGATGTGCTGCTAACCGGCGGGGATGGGCTGATGCTGGACAACCAGACCATCAAATGGCTCCTGGAAGAGCTGGACGGGATAGACCATGTGGAGATAAAACGGTTTGGGTCAAGGACCCTGGTGACGATGCCGCAGCGTATTGACGACGAGTTGTGCCGCATCTTTTCCGAACACCTGCCGTTGTACGTAATTACCCATTATAACCATCCCCTTGAAATTACCCCCCGGGCGCAGGAATCCTGTTTTAAGCTGGCCCGCTCCGGGGTTAGCCTGGGCAACCAGGCCGTCCTGCTAAAAAATGTTAATAACGATCCCTTTGTGATGCGAAAATTAAACCAGGAAATGTTGAAAATGATGGTCAGGCCCTACCTGATTTTTCATGCCAAAGCAGTCAAGGGCACTTCGCATTTCAGGACCAAGGTTGAAGAAGGCCTTGAAATAATGGAAAAGCTGCGCGGTTATACATCCGGGCTGGCCATCCCGCACTATGTTGTTAATGCCCCCTTCGGTTTGGGCAAAACTCCGATGCTGCCGGAATACCTGGTCAGTATGGGTAAAGATTACCTCCAGATCAGGACCTGGGAGAACAAGGTCCTGAGATATGAAAATAAATAACTGCTAAAGCGCTTCCCAAAAAGGACAGGCCGGTTATGCGGGCCTGTCCTTTTTTTTAACCAACCAGGGTGAAGCCAGTTATGCTTTCAGGTAATCGAGAAGCTTTTCCCAGGCCAAATACTTATCCACGTTGTCCTTGATAATATTGATGGCCTCTTTATTCTGCGGATGGATGCTGCGATATATGCTTTGTAAATTTTCCAGGGTGGAATAGGTATCCTGGTGGACCAGTATGACTGGAACTCCTTTTTCTTCGGCCTTGGAAAGAACCTGGAGGTCGGGGTAAAGTCCCCCGGTTAAAATAATCACAGAAGTGCTGGTCTCCAGGGCGGTAAGGGCCATATCGCTGCGATCGCCACCTGTGATCAGGGCTTTATTGGGCGCGCGGCGCAGGTAGCTCAGGGCGCTCTCTATGGTCATGGTCCCCACCACAACTTCTTCTACAATCCGGTTCATATTATCAGGCGCAGAAAGGATATCCCCGCCGACAACATCGTAAAACTCGGCCACGGTCGGGGCTGAAATTTTTACCTGGCTAGGTATTAAGCCCAGGACGTCAAAACCTTTGTCTTCAACCAGGGGTTTATAGACGCTGCTGCTTTTGTTCCACTGGGTGGTGGCAATATTATTGAAGATACAGCCGATGACCGGGATTTTTTTATTTGTCCACATTTCCAGGTAGAGTAAATTCTGGTCCAGGTCAAAATCATCATCCGCTTTAATAACAGGCAGAGCGGCGGCGCCCAGTATTTCGGCCAGGTTAAAATCATCGAGGCCCTGGTTGTGGCCGACATGGGGTTCGATACTGCCGTCAACCATGACAACATCGTAACCATCTGAACATTTCTGAAAGGCTTTTTTAATGCGGGGGTGGAGATCCTTGACTTCTTTCATAAAACGCGGGGTCAGGTAATGATCATTGACAATAACAGGGGAGACGGTCTCCCCGGAAAACGGCAGGGAAAATAGATCGCGCATCAACATAACGTCGTCATCATCTTTTTTTACCGTGCCTTTTCTAAAACCGATCGGCTTAAAATAAGAAACCTTTAACCCCTGTTCTTTTAGTTTTAATCCCAATCCAAGGGCAGTGGCAGTTTTCCCCCCGCCTGCTTTTCCGGAAAAATAAATCGCCTTCATTTAATCACCTCATTAAGGAATTATTCCTTTTCGTTAACTTCTTCAACAGTTATTTTCACATCCAGGGCTGTAGCGCCCTGGTAATGAACGCGGACCGGGTTAATATCCATTTCGGTAATTTCCCTGAAATCACTGACCAGTCTGGCCGTCCTTAATATTGTATCGGATAGGGCTTCAATATCGGCCGGCTTCTTGCCCCGGTAACCCTTGAGCAGGGTAAAAGCTTTGGTTTCGGCAATCATTTTCTTGACCTCTTCCCGGGTGGTTATTCCCGACGCAAGGCGGAAGGAAACGTCTTCCAGGAGGTTGACATAGATGCCCCCCAGACCGAAAACCACCAGGGGTCCAAACTGGACATCCCTGGACATTCCCACAATAACCTCGACTCCTTCATCAACCATATCCTGGACTTCTATGCCATATATGGGGGCATCGGGCAGGTAATAATGCACGTTTTCCATGATCTTGCCATAAGCCCTTCTAACTTCCTTATCGCTGTGTAAACCGATAGCTACCCCGCCGACATCAGTTTTGTGGGCAATACGGGGTGAGGATATTTTAAGGGCTACTGGAAAACCGAGTTCTGCGCCAATTTTAGCCGCTTCTTCCTCCGAAGTAGCCAGGTAGGTTTTACTGACCTGGATGCCGTACGCAGTCATGACATCGGAAGCTTCATGGCCCAGAAGAACCACCCGGCGGTCGGCAAAAACAGCATCCAGGGTTTTGCGGACTGCATTTTGGTCAATATCGTCAAGCTTTACCGGTTCGCTTTCGCTAAGAGCGGGCTCTTTTAAATATTCATTATAATGAACCATGCCGCGCAGTGAGTTAACAGATGGTTCGGGAAAGGTAAAAGTTGGTATAGAATTGGCGGTCAGGTGGCTGCGCCCGGCGGTTAAAGATTTTCCGCCCATGTAAACAGCCATGACCGGCTTCTGGTTATGTTTTTTATTCAATTCGACGATGGTGCGGGCCGTTTTTTCCGGTTCGGTGACCGCTGCCGGACAGAGCAGAACCAGGGTATTGTCTACGTTTTCATCCTCTAAAACAGTTTCCAGGGCAAAACGGTAACGATCATCACCGGCGTCGCCAAGGATATCCACGGGATTGTAAATATTTGCTTCACCGGGCAGGTTTTCTCTTAATCTATCGATGGTCTCCCTGGTAAAGCGGGCCATTTTCAGGCCGTACTTTTCAACAGCATCGGTAGCGACGATGGCAGGGCCGCCGGCATTGGTAACGATGGCTGTTCGTGAATTTTCGGGCAGGGGCTGAGTGGAAAAAGCCCTGGCCATATCGAAAAGGTCATTCATGCTCTCGGCCCTGAGGACCCCGCTTTGCCTGAAGGCGGCGTCATAAGCGCGGTTGCTTCCGGCCAGGGCTCCGGTGTGTGAACTGGCGGCCTGGGCTCCGGCGCTGCTGGTGCCCGATTTCAGGATAATGATTGGTTTCTTTTTGCTTGCTTCCGAGCATACTTCGACAAACCTCTCACCGTCCGTAATATCTTCTGCGTAGCAGAGAATAACGCTGGTCTGGGGATCGTCGGCACAGCTTTGAATTAAATCGATCTCGCTCAGGTCGGCCTTGTTGCCGGTGCTGATAAAACGCGAAAAACCCATCCCCATTTCGAAACTCCAATCGAGGATGGATACCAGCATGGCGCCGCTTTGTGATATAAAAGAGATATTCCCCCGGTTGGGGAATCCTTCGGCGAAAGAAGCGTTCAGCGGGGAGTGGGTATCCATGAGGCCGACACAATTGGGACCGAGCATGCGCATTCCGTAGCGGTTGCATATAGAAATCAATTCCCGTTCCAGTTTTAAGCCTTCTTTGCCTGTTTCTTTAAAGCCGGCGCTGATGACAATTAAACCTTTCACCCCGGCCCGGCCGCATTCTTCGGCTACAACTGTAGCATGTTTAGCGGGCACGCAAAAAAAAAAATCCAGGATTGAACAGTATGTTTTCAGGCCGGCAATTTCTTCTTCCCGGGGGTTGATCGGGAAAATAGATCCCGCAAAACCGCTGTTAATAATATTGTCCAGGACAGCATAACCAATTTTCTGAGGCGATCGCGAGGCTCCGATAACGGCAATTTGTCCGGGGTTAAATATAAAATCCAGGCTACTCATGGCAACAATCCTTTGTTGTTTATTTACTGCTTGTTATAACCCATTATTCTATGGTTATTATTTTATATGATTGAAAAACTATTATCAAATTAACATAAAACAGGAAGCTAAAATAAACATTTGTTTGAATTTTTTCCTGCTCATTGACTTTTGCACTCTTTTTGGTACAATGTATCCTGACGCTTTTAATTGAAAAAACTGGTTACAAGGAGGTATCAGAGATGAGCGCTTTAGGCCGTCATATTTTGGCTGAATTTTATGGTTGCCCCATGGAAACTTTAACTGACCTGGAACAAATAAAGCAGGCCATGGTTACTGCTGCTCTTGAGGCAGGAGCAGAAGTAAAAGAAACAGTTTTCCATCAATTCAGCCCTCAAGGCGTTAGCGGGGTAGTGGTTATATCCGAGTCCCATCTGGCCATCCACACCTGGCCTGAATTTGGATATGCAGCAGTCGATGTTTTTACCTGCGGGCAAACAGTTGATCCATGGGTGTCGTGCAATTATTTGAAACAGTCATTTTCGGCCCAAAATATGTCGGCCCGCGAAATCGAGCGCGGCATCTTTGATGTCCAGGTTGAATATAAACCGGCGGCAACTTACTCTTGAAGCCGCCCCAATCCCGTTGTTCGGGGGGAGTTCAGACGAGGAGGAGAAGCAATTGCCTTCTGAAAAACATAAATGGTACCTGGACCACACTTCACCGGGCACAGCCCACATGTATGGGATTGAAAACTATATCATAAGTTTTCAAACCGGTTATCAGCAGGTTGAAATTGCCGATACCGAAATGTATGGCCGGATCCTGTTCCTGGACGGCAAGGTGCAATCTGCTGAAAGTGATGAATATATTTACCACGAGGCGCTGGTTCATCCGGCAATGCTGATGTGCCCGGCGCCTCAACGCGTACTGGTGATTGGCGGCGGTGAGGGGGCAACACTGCGCGAGGTGCTTAAACATCCTTCAGTAGAACAGTTGATCATGGTGGACCTGGACCGCGAAGTCGTTGTAAAATGCCGCACCTACCTGGAGAGCTGGCATAAAGGCAGTTTTGATCACGAGAAGGTAACCCTTCATTTTATGGATGCCAGGGAATACCTGGAGAATGAAAGGGACCCCTTCGATGTGATCATCAGCGATGTTCCCGAGCCGGTTGAAGAAGGTCCGGCCTTGAAATTGTTTACCACCCAGTATTTTGCATTGATTAAAAGCCGCCTTTCAAAACACGGCGTATTCTCATTACAGGCCGGCGATACCTGCCTGCCTTTAATCGATTCGCACAGCGCCATCAACAACACCATCAAAAAGGTGATGCCTTTTGTAAAACCCTACCGGGCTTTTGTCCCTTCTTATAACACCGAGTGGGGCTTCATCCTGGCCGCCCCTTATAAGGCCGAACTGCCTTCCGAACATGCATTTAATCACCTGCTCCAGGAGAGAAAACTTGTCCTCCACTACTTTGATGGAGAAACAGCCCGGGCCATGTTTTCTGTGCCCAAGGATATGCGCAGGCGTTTGGACGAAGAAACTAAAATTATTGACGATGATAATTTGATGTCGATTTACTAATTTAATTCTTTCAGGGAATGGAGGCACACAATGCAAACCAGGGAAAGGACTTTTTTAATGATCAAGCCGGATGGGGTCCAGCGCGGGCTGGTCGGCAATGTTATCAGCAGAATGGAAAATAAAGGTTTCAAGCTGGCAGCAATGAAAATGATGCCGGTGTCAAAAGACCTGGCTGCCCGTCATTATGAGGAGCACGAAGGGAAAAAGTTCTACAACGGCTTGATTGAGTTTATTACTTCATCTCCGGTTGTGGCCATGATCTGGGAAGGCGATAATGTCATTAAAATGACCCGGACCCTGGTCGGCGAAACAGATCCGCAAAAAGCGGCACCCGGCACCATGCGCGGTGATTTGGCCATTTTTACAGGGAAAAACCTGGTTCATGCTTCCGATTCATCCGAAAGCGCCAGGCGAGAGATGGGCCTGTTTTTTGATGAAACCGAGGTCTGCGCCTACGAACAATCGCGCGAGGGCTGGCTGTACGACTAACTTTTACATGATCCCCGGGCAGGTTAAATAAACATTCTAAGAGGCGGTCACATTGTCGGGCCGCTTTTTTTATCCACATTTTATTGCATTTAGAGAAACAGTACGTTATAATATATATAACCAATTAGGTTGGTAATAAAAGGTGGTGTAAGCTAATGCTTTCTACAAAATGCCCCGGCCAGGACATGCGGTACTGGACCGCAGATGATGTCCATGAAGAAAATTGCCCTAAATGCGGCGAGGTTATAGAGTTTTTTAAGACCGACATCAGGCTGAGATGCCGTAATTGTAAAACCAGGGTGGCAAATCCCCGTTTCGATATGGGCTGCGCTGAGTGGTGCGCTCATGCTGAAATGTGCCTGGGCGCCGGAGCTAAAGGCATTCAAAAAAAATCATTCCGGACTGTGCTTGAAGAAGAGTTCGCAAGGCTGAGCGGAAATAATCCGGAAAACATCGAGGCCATGAAAAAAATGATTGACGGCGCCGAGGAAAAATGCCGCCGTGAAAAGGCCGACATGCTTCCCGTTACTGCCGCTTCAGTATTAATAGCCCTGGTAAAGCTGGGCCTGATTGCAGAAACGGACCGTTATATCGAGAACCTGGCTGAAAAACTGGAGCTGCCCGGTGCAGTAATAATTGACACGAAACGCTTAATTCTAATTTTCCAGGGCGGCGATGGTCAGGAAAATTACGAACGGGATAGCAACGATAAAAAGGAGAAAATTATTGCCGAATTGTTCTCAGAATACGGCAGCAAGTTTAAATAACCGGAACGTTGAAACCGGCAATACAAATGGAGGGTGAAAAATTATGAGTCAAGTTGTGCGGAAGATAATTTCTATCGATGAAAGCAAGTGTGATGGCTGCGGCCTTTGTATACCATCCTGCGAAGAAGGGGCTCTGCAAATAGTGGACGGAAAAGCAAGGCTGGTTAAAGATATTTATTGTGATGGGTTGGGAAACTGCCTTGGCGAATGCCCCCAGGACGCCATAGCGCTTATCGAGCGTGAAGCCGAGCCCTTTGATGAAAATGCGGTAGAGCAGCACCTGGAAAGAATGCAAAAAGAGGAGAAGGGTAAGCCTGCGCTGGAAATGACCGGTTGTGGGGCCAAAGAAATTAGGGACATGGGCAGCCAGGCAGAAAAAAGACCGGGCTCTCCGGCAGAAACCGCGGCTGAGCCGGAAGCTGAATTAAGCCACTGGCCGATTCAGCTGCACCTGGTCAACCCTGAAGCGCGGTTCTTAGCAGAACAAGATCTGCTCATTGCGGCCGACTGTGTTCCCTTTGCCCACGCTGATTTTCACCGGCAGTTCCTGGCCGGACGGGCCCTGGTGATCGGGTGCCCAAAACTGGATGAGGTAGGTGCTTATCACGATAAGCTGGTTAAAATATTCAAGAACAATAACCTGAAAAGTATTACCCTGGTCCACATGGAAGTGGGATGCTGCTTTGGTTTATCAAGCCTGGTCCATTCAGCCTTAAAAGAAGCAGGCGCAGATATCCCCCTTACCGAGACAGTAATCGGAGTTGACGGCAGCATCAAGGGGTAAAAACTGGTCATCAACAATCTCTGGGCGCCTTTTCGGCCAGGTCTCTGATCGTAACTTCTTCTAAGACGGAGAGCATATTATTCTGAGCCCGGGCCCAGACCCCCCTTAAAGAACAATGGGTCTTGTTCTGACAGGGAGTGTCGCTGAACAGACAGCGGGTAATACCGATCGGTCCGTCAATTATTTCGATAACCTGTCGCAGGTTTATTTCAGATGGATCCACCAGGAGCTTAATTCCACCCGAAGGACCCCGGGTCCCGCCGGTCCAGCCCTCTTCCTTCAAGACGGCAAGCAGCTGCACGACAAGGTTGTGGGGAAGGGCCCTGCTGCGGGCTATTTCTTTGCTGGTGACTACTGTCCCTTGCGGGTGCGAAGCCAGCTCAGTTAAAATGATAATGGCATACTCAGCTTTTTTTGTAATCATAGGCAGGTTCCTTTTATAAATAACTAGATTGGTTATATTATATTTCAGCATTTCCTTGCAGTCAAATCTATCCGTTCCCGGCAATCTTAGCTTTAAATTCTGAACTAATTATATTATAATTGTATTTAAAGAGGTTATTAATAATGAAAAAGTTGAGGATTCGAGATGAAAAATAACTATATTATAAGCCATAAATTAATTCTGACAGCTTTAATTTTGTTTTGCCTGGTCGGCGGGTTATTTATCTTTCCCGGCGTTAGCAGCGCAGAAACAGAAGAGAGGCCTATCTATGTAGTTGAAGTTGACGGCGCGGTTACAGCGGGCTTGCGGAGCTTTCTGGAGCGGCAAATTGAAGCCGCAGAAGATGACGGGGCTCAGCTTTTTGTCCTGCAAATGAATACCCCCGGTGGCCTGGTTGATGCAACCTTGAAAATAAACGAATTGTTCTTGAATGCCGATTTTCCAGTTGCTGTCCTGGTTGCTCCTTCTGGAGCTATCGCCGGTTCGGCCGGGGCTTTTATCCTGGTTTCTTCTGATATAGCAGCCATGGCCCCCGGAACCACGGTAGGCGCGGCCATGCCTGTTGCGATTTCGCCTGAAGGCGCCGAAGCTACGGATGATAAAACAATCCAGTTTTATGCTTCGCACATGCGCAGCATGGCCAAAGAACAGGGACGTCCCGAAGATCTGGCCGAAAAATTCGTCACGGAAAACCTGACCCTTGATGCCAGGGAAGCCCTGGAGGAAGGGATGATTGAACACCTGGCCGGCAGCGTGCCGGAACTGCTGGAAGCCCTCGACGGGAGCGAAATTGAAAAGCAGGGGGTTACCCACCAGTTAAACACTGTTGATGCCCCCATCGAGCAACCGGAGATGAATTTACGAGAGGGCCTGCAGGACTGGCTCAGTGATCCCCAGATTTCCTTTTTTGTGCTGATGATCGGTTTCCTGGGCATTTATTTCGGTTTAAGCGCCCCGGGAACAATTGTGCCGGAAGTAAGCGGGTTGATCCTGTTGGTGCTCGGCATTTACGGTTTAGGCCTCTTTGACACCAACACAACCGGTATTATAATGCTGCTCCTGGGGGCCGGTTTAATTGCCGCCGAAATATTTACTTCCGGTTTTGGAATCCTGGGCATAGGGGGGGCGGCATCACTGCTCGCAGGAGCTGTATTGCTGCCGACGGAGCCCCTGATGGAAGCGGACTGGTATGGCACCTTCCTGGTCACAGTGGTGGGAACTGTAATCGGTCTGCTGATTATTGTCCTTGTCGTTGCCCAGCGGGTGCTCCACAGCCGCCGCCAGCACAAGGGCGGAAGCACTTATTTCAACCCCCCGGAGAAGGGAGTTGTCATAGAAGAACTTAATCCCGAAGGGATGATTAAGTCCAGGGGTGAGCTCTGGAAAGCACGCAGCAGCGACAACCAGAGGATACCCAAAGGAACCGAAGTTGAGGTTGAAAAAGCCGAGACCTTGCAGTTATGGGTCCGGCCGGCAGAGGAAACTCAAACCCGGAGTGAAGATACCGATTAAAAGGTCCGATTTTGCAAGCGCCGGCCGGCATTAAGTTCGGTATGAAAAATTATTTATTAAAGAGGAGGATGTAAAATGCTGCCAGAAATATTAGGTGATGTAGGGTTGTTCATACCAATTTTGATTATCCTGTTTCTTTTTCTTACTTCCGCGATCAAGATTGTCCGTGAATACGAAAGGCTGGTTGTTTTCCGCCTGGGACGCCTGATCGGCGAAAAGGGGCCCGGTTTTGTCCTTGTAATCCCTGTTGTTGACAAAATTGTCCGGGTATCGCTGCGAATTGTCACTTTAGACGTGCCGAGCCAGGAAGTGATTACCCGCGACAACGTTACCACCAGCGTTAACGCTGTAGTGTACTACCGCGTCGTTGAACCAAACCGGGCGGTAAACAATGTTGAAGATTTCCGGATGGCCACCGCCCAGCTGGCCCAGACCACCCTGCGAAGCGTGGCCGGCCAGGCAGAACTGGACGAACTGCTCTCCGAACGGGACAAACTGAACGCGCAAATCCAGAGCATCCTGGACGAGGCTACCGATGCCTGGGGCATCAAGGTAACGGCGGTGGAAATCAAGGACGTTGTAATTCCCGAAGCGCTGCAGAAAGCCATTTCCAGGCAGGCAACGGCTGAAAGAGAAAGAAGGGCCGTCATTGTCCAGGCCGACGGGGAAAGAGAAGCTGCCGGAAGGATTGCCGAAGCAGCCAAGACCCTCAGCTCCCAGGAAGGCAGTTTCTATGTCCGGCTTTTGAGGACCCTGCCTGAAATCGCCACTCAGCAGGGCAACCTGATTGCCTTCCCTCTGCCGATTGAACTGCGGCACCTGCTGCCTGATCCGTCTCAAATTAGACGTATGAAACAAGAAGAAAAAGAAGAAGGTGAAGAAGAATAAATAAAGACGCCGGTAAACAGTAATGTTACAAACAGCCGGAATAAAAACAATTCCATATAAAACCGCTTTTGTGGTCAACCCCACTGCCGGTGATGGAAAAGCAGGTCGAATCTGGCCTGAAATGGAAGAAGAGTTAAGCCAGTCCGGGCAGCCGTACCGAACTTATTTTACCCGCCGCGCGGGTGATGGGTCCGCCATGGCTGCCCGGGCCTGTTATGAAGGGGCGGAACTGGTAGTAGCTGTCGGGGGAGACGGGACTTTAAGAGAAGTCCTGAACGGCATTGATTTGCAGAAAAACATCTTGGCCGTAATCCCTGCCGGCACCGGAAACGGTTTTATCCGGTCCCTGTCCATACCGCTCAACTGGCATAAAGCTTTCCGGGGCCTTTCCCGGTGGGAGCCGCGGCGGATTGATATCGGCCGGGCCAACAAGGAGCTGTTTTTAAATTCTGTCGGCATCGGCCTGGATGGAGCCGTGGCTGAGGCTGCCTCAGCCAGGTATAAAAGCATAAAAGGCTACCTGGCTTATGCTGTTGCCCTGGTAGAGCAAGCTGCTTCCTTCAGCCGTTTTCAATGCAAAGTAAAATGTAACGGGCTGCATTTTGAAGAAGACCAGGCCCTGCTGGTACTCATAGCCAATGGCCGCTATTATGGCGGCAAATTGTGTATAGCCCCCCAGGCTTTAGTTGATGACGGCTATTTCGACCTCCTGGTGATCAGGAAAGGCGGTATTCCGGAGCTGCTGTCCCTGGGGGCCAGGGTTGCCGTAAGAAAACACCTTTCCAGCAAGTCCCTCACCAGGATGCGGGGCCGAACAATCAGCCTGGAAACATCTCGCCTTTTGCCCCTTCAGATAGACGGCGATGTATGGAAAACCAGCTCTGTTGATGTAAAAATTATCCCCGCCGCCCTGCAGATCCTGGCTCCAAAACTACACCATTAATAACCGGGCTGAATTATCGCCTGATTTACACAGCAGACATATTAACATGATCATTAACAAGACGCCATTTTCACGTCCTTACCATAACTTCCCAGACTAAATGCTACACCGTTGTCCACTGTGGAACTTACTTTGGGAATTTACTTTCACGACCTTACCACAAATTTTTGCCGTTACCTATTGATAAACGGGTAAAGAATGGTTATAATATCATAGCGAAGAGAAACATGCGAGCGTGGCGGAATGGCAGACGCGCTAGGTTCAGGACCTAGTGGGCTTTACGCCCGTGGAGGTTCAAGTCCTCTCGCTCGCACCAATAAAGAAGGGGCTCTCAGGGTTGTGAAAACTGCTGGAAGCCCCTATTTATTTGCAGATTGATGCCAATTAACTGAATAAGTTTATGGCTGAGGTTCATTGTCGCGGCCAGCTCTCCCGGAGTCAGGATTGTTAATTACTCCATCCCCGGCATAATGCCGGAGAGTTTTCTCTACTGCTTTACAGGCACAGTACTAGCAGCATTAGGAGAAATAATTTCTTAAACATGTTATGATCTAAATACAACAAAAAGTATTCGTCCTCTCCGGCGCCAGGTAGGTCCTGAAAAGGTTCAGGTAACTTTTCATCTCTATCTGAAGGGAATAAAAAGAAAACTGGCGAATATATAAGCCTGGAGCAGTATACAGGGGTTTATAATCCTTCTTGGATAAACCCCTGGGTTTGCATAAAAATCACGTTAAACGGGAGGATTCCATTGAAAGAAGCAGTTATTGTAAGCGCCGTAAGAACAGCGGTTGGCACATTCGGAGGATCGCTTAAAAATGTCAGCGCTGTTGACCTGGGAACAGTAGTTATAAAGGAAGCCCTGGAAAGAGGCGGTGTTAAACCCGATCAGGTGGATGAGGTCTTGATGGGGTGCGTTTTGCAAAGCGGGTTGGGCCAAAATGTAGCCCGGCAGGCATCGCTTAAAGCCGGTTTGCCCTTTGAAGTCCCCTGCATGACTGTCAACAAGGTCTGCGGTTCGGGCCTCAAAACAATCAATATGGCAGCTGCCGCCATAGCCGCCGGCGATGCGGAAATTGTAGTTGCCGGGGGAACAGAAAATATGAGCGCTTCACCGTACGCCTTGCAGAAAGCGCGCTGGGGTGTCAGGATGGGCGATGACCCTGTAATCGACCTGATGATCAAGGATGGTTTGTGGTGCGCTGCAGGTGATTACCATATGGGGATTACCGCTGAAAATGTGGCCGAGAGATACGGCATCAGCCGGGAAATGCAGGATCAGTTTGCCATGGAAAGCCAGGAAAGGGCGCATTCTGCGATAGAAAGCGGGCGATTCAGAGATGAAATTGTTCCGGTTTTGATACCGCAGCGCAAAAAAAACCCGATCAAGTTTGCAGTGGACGAACATCCCCGGAAAACTTCAATGGAAGCGCTGGCTAAATTGCGCCCCGCTTTTAAGCAAGACGGGACGGTTACAGCCGGCAACGCTTCCGGTATCAATGACAGCGCGGCAGCGGTTGTCGTCATGAGCCGGGAAAAAGCTGCGGCCCTGGGCCTGGAACCGCTGGCTTCGATAAAGAGCTACGCCTCCGCAGGGGTAGATCCTGCGTTTATGGGAACCGGTCCCATCCCGGCAACTAAAAAAGCCCTGGCCCGGGCCGGATGGAGCATTAATGATCTGGAATTGATCGAAGCAAACGAGGCTTTTGCCGCCCAGGCTCTCAGCGTGGCAAAGGAACTTGACCTCGATCCTGTGAAATTAAATGTCAACGGCGGGGCGATCGCCCTGGGTCACCCGATCGGGGCCAGCGGAACCAGGATTTTTGTGACCCTGCTGCATGAAATGCAAAAACGCAGCGCCAGGCGCGGTCTGGCTACCCTCTGTATTGGAGGAGGGCAGGGAATCGCCTGCGCTATTGAAAGAAATTAAAATTAAGGAGGTCGTTTTAAATGGCACTGGACATGAAAGGTAAAGATATTATTTCAATTCATGAGCTCAGCCGGGAAGAAATTGACCAGATTCTTGATACATCGCACAGTTTAAAAATGAAGGATAAACTGGGCGAAATTTACCATCCCCTGAAAGGCAAAACCCTGGGTATGATTTTCCAGAAATCTTCTACCAGGACCAGGGTTTCATTCGAGGTGGGAATGTGGCAGCTCGGAGGTTATGCCCTGTTTTTGGGAGCGAATGACCTGCAGTTAAAACGCGGGGAGACAATAGCGGACACGGCCAGGAACTTAAGCCGATACCTGGACGGGGTCATGATCCGCACCTACGATCACCAGGACGTAGTCGATTTTGCCGAATACGGCTCCATCCCGGTTATAAACGGACTGACCGACCTGCTGCACCCCTGCCAGGTCCTCTCCGATCTGTTTACGATCCAGGAAAAGAAGCAGGAGCTAAAAGGGCTGAAACTGGCCTACATTGGCGACGGCAACAACATGGCCCATTCCCTGATGTTCGGGGCGGCAAAAGTGGGCCTGGATATATCGATCTGTTCGCCATCCGGTTTTGAACCGGATTCGGAAATAACCCGGCTGGCCAGGCTTGATGCATCGAAAACCGGCGCCGGCATTGTAATCGAAAGCGACCCTTATGAGGCCGCCCGGTCGGCAGATATAATCTACACCGATGTCTGGACCAGCATGGGAATGGAAGGCGAGGAAGAAAATAGGTTGGAAAGTTTCTCCCGCTACCAGGTTAACAGCTCCCTGCTTGAGAAAAGCAAAGAAGATGTCCTGGTCATGCACTGCCTGCCCGCTCACCGGGGAGAAGAAATTACAGACGAGGTAATCGATGGGCCGCATTCGATCGTCTTCGACCAGGCAGAAAATCGCCTTCATGTGCAAAAGGCCATTATGGCCCTGATCATGTAAGAGGACCTTTACGCCGCATTGATTAAAATATTTAAATCACTATTGAGAGGTTGTGACAATGGATAAAGAAAAAGAACCGTTACCTGTGATCAGCCTTGGGCTGGATATCGGCGTATTTTCAGCCAAAGGAGTCCTTATAGATAAAAATGAAATTAAAAAAATCCAATACCCAACTGCCGGGCGACCGGTGGAAGCGGCCCAGAAATGCCTGGATTACCTGCTGGAAAATAAGCAAGCCCGCTACGTTAATGTAGGCGTAATGGGGCAAAACGGCAAGCTGGTTGCCGAAGGCCTGGGCATTAAACACCTTTTAGAAATTGAAGCCCTCCAGGCCGGGCTGGTTTACCGGCAGATCGAAGCCGATTACGCTCTTTCCCTGGGCCATGAAAACATCCATTACCTGGAGCTGGATCAAAAAGCGCAGATCCATTTTTTTAGCCGAAACGGTCAGTGCGCAGCCGGAAGCGGTTCTTTCTGGTACCAGCAGGCAACCAGGATGGGCTACAACGACCGTGAGCTGGCAGAAATTGCTGTCCAGGCTGATTCAGCTGTTCCCATTTCCGGCCGCTGTGCGGTGTTTGCCAAATCCGACATGACCCACGCCATTAATGAAGGCGCCACCCAGAGCGCCGTATCAGCCGGAATGGGCCGGGCCCTGGTGGATAATATCGTGACCAGCGTGATCCAGAACCGTTTCCAGGGACCGGGCACGCTGGTGGCTCTTGGAGGCGTGGCCAATAACCGGGCTGTGATCAAGTACCTGGACGAAGCGGCGCGCAGTGAAAATATAAAACTTGATATCCCAGACGATCATGAATATATCAATGCCCTGGGCGCGGCAATTAAGGGAGACCGGTTGGAGTACGATCAGCTGGTTAATAACAGGCTGGTAACCACGGAGTATAAGCCCGATAACCCCCTGCCGCCTTTAAACCCTGAACAGGTGCGCTACCTGGAAAGCGAATCAACTGATGCTGAGCTTGATTTTTCCCAGGTTTACCTGGGAGTAGATTGCGGTTCCGTATCTACAAAGTGCGTCCTTCTCGATCGAAACGGGCGCCAGATCGGCGGTGTATACCTGCCGACAACCGGACGACCGGCCCTCCAGGTCCTGGCCTTAATGAAACAGCTCAAAGAACGGTACGGATCTATGATCGGCGATGCCCCCATCGTAGCCTGCACTACCGGTTCGGGCCGGTTCCTGTCGCAAAAGATCCTCAATGCCGAATATGCCGTAGACGAAATAACCTGCCAGGCCGAGGGCATTAAAAGCCTGTTTGAAGATGAGTCAACCCTTTCCATTATCGAAATTGGCGGGGAAGATTCCAAGTTCATTCAGCTTCATAATGGGATTCTTTATGATTACAATATGAACCCGGTCTGTGCTGCCGGCACCGGCACTTTCCTGGAAAACCTGGCCGAATTGCTTGGCATCAGCATCAAGGAAGAGTTTTCCGATAAATCATTTGCCGCCGAATATGCCGTTGACCTGGGAGATATCTGCACCCTTATATCACAATCTATCCTCGCTTCAGCATCGGCCCGGGGCCTGCCCCTTAATGAACAGCTGGCCAGCCTGGCCTATTCTTCAGCCCAGAATTACCTGAGCAAAACCGTGGATAAAAGGGCCCTTGACGGCAGGGTGGTTTTTGCCGGCGCTACGGCTAAAAACCATGCCCTGGCAGCAGCCCTGGCCGCTATTTGCGAAAAGACGGTTTATGTGCCCCCGGAGCCTGAACTGACCGGAGCCCTGGGCAGCGCCTTAATGGCCAGGCAATTTCACCTGAGAGGTTATGAAAGCAATTATGCCTTCCAAAACCTTTCTGCGGTAAGCAGTTTTGAAAATGATAAAAAACCATGNCGGGCTGAATGCCGANATGAACATAATTGTGTGCTTAATGTTATTAGTTTTCCGGACGGAAAAAAGTTTATTTACGGCGATCGCTGCGGCCGTTACTCCAGTATGGACAAGAAAAAAGACGGGGAGGAGCTGCCTGATTATGCCGCTAAAAGAAATGAAATTTTTCTGCAGGCGGCAGGAGAGACTGAAAACGGTGGCCCCCGGGTGGGAATCGCCCGCAGCGGACTTTACTATGAATATTACCCGTTCTGGGCTTCTTTTTTCCGCAGCCTGGGCTGTTCAGTAGTTTTATCCGATGAAAGCACCTCTGAGACCCTGCACAAGGGCAAGGCCACGCTGGATTCAGAAATGTGTTACCCGATGAAAGTGATTATCGGGCATTACCAGGATCTAAAAGAAAAAGATCCGGACTATGTCTTTTTGCCTGAAGTGGTCAATACTGAAGACCTGCCCTGGGGAGAGGAATGGCCGCGAAATTTTGTATGCCCCCTGCTGCAGACCCTCAGGGGCACGGTCATTAATTCCATCGATTACGAACCGGAAAAAATCATCTATGCCCAGTTGAATTACAAGGACGGTTTTGCAGGAATTAAGGAACAGCTGGAACCGGCAGCCAAAAAGGTCCTTGGCAATCAGTACAGCGCGGACCTGCTCGATAAAGCGGTCCGAAGCGCTTATGAAAACCTGGCCGACTTTAGGAGCCGGCTGGTTGATGAAGCGCAGCATATGTTTGAAGACCTGAAGGCAAATTCGGATCGGGCAGCAGTAGTTTTCTTGAGCCGTTCCTATACCCTTTATGATGAATTGATTTCTAAAAAATCAATGCGCTATGCCCGGGAAAGCGGTTTGATGGCCGTTCCGCATGAATACTTTGTAGCTTACCTCCAGGCCTGGCACAGGGGTGAGATAAGTTCACCCTACCTTGATCCATACCGGGAAGAGTTTATGGCTTACTTGAGTGAACAGGTGGGTAAGATTAACAATCTTTATCCGGCTCAACTGCAAAAGATTGTCTCAGCGGTAATCATGATTAACTTCATGAATGAGAAAGCAAAGGAAACGGGTTTGCCCAAAGTAAACATGGTCTTTTTAGACCCCTTCAAGTGCGGCCCGAACGCGATGGTCAGGCACTTTTTGCGCGATATGACCAGCTATTTACGCTTGACCCTGGACGAACATACCGCACCGGCGGGCATGATCACCAGGCTGGAGGCCTTCCGGAATACCTGCCTTTCCAGGGAAGAATTCCAGGCTCCGGCCATACCGTCTTCTACTACCCGCAGGGTGATCGATAAGGACTGCGAAAAAATCCTTATCCCCCAGATGACCGACCACTCCCGTGTTTTCGCGTCCTTTTTCCGCGGCTGCGGCATTGAAGCCGAAGTCTTGCCGAGGGGTAAAGCGGGCGATCTGGCGCTGGCCCAGCTCTATGTCAACGGGGAAGAATGTCTGCCCTTTATTCAAAACCTGCAGGATTACCTGCAGTACCTGCATTCAGAAGGCACCGGCAACGGAGAAGTCTTTTTTCAGGGCTGGGCCTGCGGTCCCTGCCGTTACGGGCTCTATGCCCCGGTCCAAACCCTGGCTATCAACAGGGCCGGTTTTGGGGAAAGGAAGGTATGCGCGATCCAGTTTGCCGATGTTGCCAAAAGATGCGGTTATCCCCAAATAATAGGCCTCTACAACGGCTTGCTGGCTATGGATATTCTTTATAAGATGCTGCACCGGGTCCGTCCTTACGAACTGGAAACCGGGTCCGCCAACCGGGTTTTCGAGTCCTACAGCGCCAAACTAACCTCTTTGCTTGAAAGTTACTCAGTGCCCCTGTTCAGCCTGTTCAGCGGCAGTTATCGCAAACCGCTGGAAGACCTGATCAGGGAAGCGGCGGAAGAATTCTGCAAAATCCCGGTTGATGAAAGCACGGTTAAACCGAGGATATTAGTAGGCGGCGAATTTTACGTACGCATGGACGAGCGCTGCAACCAGGAAGTGATCAGAAAGATCGAAGAAGCCGGCGGTGAGGTGTGTCTGGCTCCGGTCACCGAGATATTTACTTACACCATCAATATTGATTATCACGAAACCCGCCAGGCTTTCAGGCTAAAGCGCCGGCCTTCCGATTATGTCAAGCAAAAGCTTTACAAGATCTTGATCAACCTGTCTCACCGGGACGAAGTAGCCCTGGAAAATGCAGCCGGGCCGCTGCTTGAAGATCTCCATGAACCCGCCCCCTGGGAAATCATGGATCATGCCGTAAAATATGTTTCCCGGCATTACGGCGGCGAACCGCCAATGACTATCGGCCGAACGGCCGCTTTCAGCAGCCGGGACAGGGTGGCAGGGGCTATCTTTGTCGCGCCCTTTACCTGCATGCCCAGTTCCGTTGTCGAAGCCCAGCAGGGACTCCTGCAGGATGACCTGGGGCTCCCGGTAGTTACCGTTTATTACGACGGCAAGGAAAACGCCAACCGTGATGAAATGGTTGAGGGCCTCGTTTTTCAGGCCCGCCAGAGACTTAACAGCGATCTGCCGGTTCCAGAAGCAGAATATCAGCTGCCCTGACTGACCGGGGCCGGCCCGGTCCCGAGCTGAAATAAATCCTGCCGCCGGCGCAGTCGCTGCTCAGGGGGATTCCGGTAAAGCTTTCCCGGCCGGTTCCGGTAAAAACTGTTACCTGCAGGGCCCGTTTACCGGCCAGGGCCTGTTCGAAAATCTGCTGCAGCCGTTCTCGTTCTTGCTCGTCGAGGTCGGGGCGGCTGCTTTCTTCTGCCCGGCTACTTTGCCTGCAGTGTTCCTGCAGGCTGCCCCGGTGCTCGGGGAGCATCATCTTGCTGCAGGCAAACTGCTGGTTAATTTTTTTGCTCATGAATCATGCCCCCCTATTTTACCGGCGCGCTGGAAAAACTGGGCCCCCGGTTGGAGCGAGGCCGCCTTGAAAAGGCTGGTTTTGCCAAACCGTTCACGGACCAGGTCCATTACCGCGGACAGGGTATCCTCCCTTTCGCTGCCGCCGGAAAAGGGAAAGCGGAGCTGTCGGTATGAACTTAACCCGCTTAAACTTATACCGACCGCCCGCACCGGCTTCCGGTCCCAGTGCTTGCGAAACAGGTGCCGGACGGTGGGATAGACTTCCGCCGCGGTGGCTGCCGGATCCGGTAATTTTTTTTGCCTGGAAAAGCCGGTGGGGCAAGCAAAGTCGGCTCCCTTGCAATAAAGGTGGACGGTGGAACCCACTTTGCCGTGCCGGCGGGCCCTGAAACAGACTTCTTCGGCCATTTCCAGCAGGACCAGCTCAATTTCGGCCTGTTTGCGGTAATCCCGGGGCAGGGTGGCCGTGTGGCCGATCCCTTTTTGCTCGCTCACCGGATCGGGCTCCACCGTGGAATAGTCAATGCCGCGGGCATTCAGCCACAACACTTCGCCGTTGATTCCCCAGCGTCGGCGCAGCATTTCCCGGGGCAGGCCGGCCAGATGGCCGATGGTGCGCACCCCGATACGGTGAAAGTTTTTTTCCATGCGATGCCCCACCCCGAACAGGGNCCCGATCGGCAGGCTCCAGGTATAGCGGGGATAGTTNTCGTTGTTAAGCTCAAAAAATCCTTCCCGGCTTTTCTTGGCAAAACAGTCACAGGCCATCTTGGCCTGGAGCAGGTTTTCTCCCATGCCGATGCGGCAGCGGATACCGGTTTCTTGCCACACCTGCGCATTCACAGCGGCGGCGATTTGTTTCGGCGGTCCGAAAATATTTTCCAAACCGGTAAGATCAAGAAACTGCTCGTCGATAGAATAAGGCAGGACCCGGTCGGTGTACTGTTCGAAGATCCGGGTTATGCGCAGAGAATAGTCGATATAGGTTTGCATATGTGGGTGCACGAAAATTACCCGGGGGCACAACCGCCGGGCTTCCCAGGCCGGCTGGCCGGTTTTGACGCCAAAACTCTTTGCTTCAGGGCTGGCGGCGAGGACGATCCCGTGACGCAGGGCCGGATCGCCGCAAACGGCTACCGGTTTGCCGCGCAGGGCGGGGTTCCGACTCATTTCCACGCCGGCATAAAACGATTCCATATCGGCCAGGAAAATAACTTTGGACCGCACGGGTAACTAACCACCTGTTCTGCGAACGTATGTTTGCATTAGTTATTATAACCTGTCGGAGGAAAAAATAAAAGGGGCAACAAAAAAGGCGATAGAGGCCGTTTCGCTCACAGGGGCGCTGGGCCGGTTGTTCGATTGTGCTGGAAACTGATTAAAAACAACCGATCGCTTACAAATATGGCTGGATCTATTATAATTAATAGAAACGGTCCCGTCGGCACTTTTCGTTTCTTTTCTGCCGGGGCCGGGAAGGGCAGGTTACCCGGTTGGAACACCTTAACATTTACCGTACGCTTGATATTCGCGAACCAGCCGTAATTTCCTTTTACGGGGCCGGCGGGAAAACTACCCTGTTGAGGAAACTGGGCGATGAAATGGTTGCAGCCGGAAAAAAAGTTCTTCTGACCACAACAACTAAAATCTTTAAGCCGATTGGGCCCGCAGTTATATGTGAGCCCGACCCGGTCCGGTCCCTGCAGAAATTGCAAAAGCATTTTATAACCGGCAACATGGCCGTGCTTGGCAAAAGTATCCTGCCGAATGGGAAAATTGAAGGTGTCGATCCCGAACAAATTGGTTTTTTGCGCGATCAACTGCAGGTCTCGATCCTGGTCGAGGCGGACGGCGCTAAAGGCAAGCCGCTTAAAGGTTATGCTCCTTATGAACCGGCGCTGCCACCGGCCTCCGATTATATAATACCCGTCCTGGGTGGCGATGCCCTGGGCAGCATACTTTCCTCGGCCAACACCCACCGCCTCGAGCATTTTCTGGAAACCTCTGGCTGCAAAGAGGGGGAAAGGGTAACCGAAAAAATTTTTGCCGCCGCATTCCGGCACATGCTCGAAAGAGGGCGGGCCCGGGCGCCCCATGCTTCTTCCTGCCCGGTGCTAAACAAAGCCGGCTTAATCGCCCGCCCCGGTTTGGCAGCCCTGAAGATCGCGGATCTGCTCAAAGCATCTTTTAAATCCAGTTTTGCTGAAAAACTTTTAATCACGGAAGCCCGGGATAACTGGCCGGTGAAAATATCTTTAAATTTAAAACCGCCGGAGCCCCTGGTCCCGGTTTCCTGCGTCATTCTTGCCGCCGGCAAATCTGCCAGAATGGGGTTCGACAAACTGGCTTTAACAGCAGGCAGCAAAACGATCCTGGAAAAGACCCTGGACAATGTCATAGCCTCTGGTATCAAGGATATTGTCATTGTAACCTCGCCCAAAAGGACCGGTTCAATTCCAGCCTCCGGCTATGAACCAGACCGGGGCACGGGTATCAAGACGGTTAATAATGCCCGTTATGAAGAAGGAATGTCCACTTCCCTAAAGGCGGGCCTGGAAGCAATTAGCCCGGCTGCCCAGGGAGTATTATTCGCCCTGGGCGACCAGCCCCATGTACCTGCTGCAATTTACAGCAAGCTTTGCCAAAAGTATATGGATAACCTGGGCCTGGTGACGGCTCCGCTGTTTAAAGGGAAAAGAGGCAATCCCGTTCTTTTTGACCGGAGAACCTGGCCCGCCCTGATGAAGCTTACCGGGGATAAAGGAGGGAGGATCGTTTCAGATAACCTGGATCGGGAAGATATTGATTATATTGAAGCCGCTACGCCGGCAGTGCTATGGGACATAGACAGCGCAGATGATTACCTGGTTTACCTTGACAGTTTAAAAAAAGAAAAATAACCATAACCGAGCTTTAAACTAAAACTGCATAGTCGTGTCAAATCATATAAAAATCTTACCGAAGAGTAACGGCTCAATCATATAAGGATCTTACCCTGGCTCACGGTACCAGGGCCTGGTGATCCCCCTCCCCTACCCCTAGGGGTAGGGGAGGGGGACAGAATATTCTAACATTTTATTTTTTGCCCTTCATAACGTTTATCGTCGGTTAAAGATTCCTCCTTTTCCGGGGTATGATCTTTAACATCACTTGATGCACCTTTTGCCAAAAGGTCTTCAAGCTGGCGATGCAAAGCAAGAGGGTTAAGATTTTGATACTGTTCCAGCAAAGCTGATTCTTTTTCAGCA
>SL_8KL_010_SEDDRAFT_10001002_pt1 | contig 24413 bp, 26 predicted proteins | sample SodLakKL_010_SED_4_FD_11160 | JGI IMG/M metagenome (IMG submission 11160) | reverse complement strand
GCGGGCCGTAAAAAATTAGATTATGAGCTCCGGCAGCGGATATTTCTAAAGCTCTCTTGGCGTTTTCCTGACCCTTTATTTCGGACATGTCTAAAATTTGTTGATCATTTTGGTTAACTTGTTCCGGTTTTGGAGTAGTTATGGGTATATCTAACTTGCCAATTAAATAGTCAACCATTTGCTCCAATGATTCTACACCCCTGACCTGAATATTTTTTATTAAAGAAGCTTCTTCGGCGTTACAGGCGGGCACGAATAGATCGGTTTGGGGTTGATTATTATTTGCATATGAGGAAGCGATGGCAAGTGTGCCGGGTATCTCTCTGAGGTTGCCGTCAAGCGATAACTCTCCCACTATTACGGCATGATGTAAGTTCTGAGTGTATGGAATTTGTCCGGAAGCAATAAGAATAGCTACAGCAATAGCCAGATCAAAAGCAGGGCCTTCTTTTTTAATATCAGCCGGGGCGAGGTTTACCGTGATGCGGCTTAGTGGAAATTCAAATCCGCTGTTACGGATAGCTGATCTAACTCTTTCTCTTGCTTCTTTAACGGAGGGGTCGGGGAGGCCTATAAGATCGAAGGCGGGTAAGCCTCCGGATATATCAACTTCTACTTCAATCGTAAAACCATCTATTCCTAAAACAGCACACGAAAATATTTTTGCGATCATGTCTATTCCTCCGTCTCAGATTAATTTAGTTGCAGCTCTTTAAAAGTGCCTATACAAAAGGTATATATTAAACTATTTTTGCAAAAACCCTTTATTATTATTCAAATTATTCTTTCCCCAAAGGGATAATTTTTATGAGAATAGCCATTTTCATAAAAGAATTATTCCTATATAATTGGTAATAAATAAGTCTAAAAAATAAATGATAGACAGAGGATTTCATGATGAATATATTTGATACAAATGAAGGCTTAATGCAAAAAGAAAATAAGCTGGAAAAAGAGTTGGGCATATATGACAATTCTATAGTAGCCTTTTCCGGAGGGATAGATAGCACATTTCTTTTATATAAAACAATCAAAGTTTTAGGCAAAGAAAATGTTTTGGCAGTTACGGCTGCCAGCGAACTTATGCCACAGCAAGATCTGGAAGAATCGCAGAAATTGGCTGCAAAGTTGGAAGCCAGGCATAAGATCGTCGAAACTAATGAACTGGAAAATCATAACTTTATTCAAAATCCTCCGGAACGTTGTTATTATTGCAAAAACACATTCTATGGACAATTAGTAAAAATAGCCGGGGAAGAAAATTTCCGGGTAATTATGGATGGTTCCAATTGGGAAGATAAAATTGATTATCGTCCCGGGGCCAAGGCGGCTCAGGAGCATGGAGTAATAAGCCCCCTGCAAAAGCACGGATTTACCAAAAAAGAAATTCGTTTCCTTTCGCGGAAGTATGGTTTGCCTAATTGGAACAAACCATCCGAGGCCTGCCTGGCTTCGCGTTTTCCTTATGGGGAAAAAATCGCACGTGATAAACTTAATCGAGTAGAACAGGCAGAAAAAGCCTTGAAGCAAATGGGCTTCACGGGGAACATGAGGGTTCGCTCTCATGGCGATATGGCCCGCCTAGAGGTTTTTCCGGAAAATATGCAGCTTTTGCTTCAACAAAGGGAAGATATTGTGAAAGAATTTCACAAATTGGGTTTTGTATACATTACCCTTGACTTAGAGGGATTTACTTCCGGCAGTATGAACCGGGCATTAAATAATAACAGCCGGAATGGTGTTTAAATAAGTATTTATTAATATTGCAAAATTGGAGGTGAAGGGCCATTCAAATTTCTACTAAAGGAAGGTATGCTGTAAGAGCATTGATTGAATTATCTATAAGATATGGTGAGGGGGCGGTTTTGCTAAAAAATATAGCCGAATGCCAGGATATTTCGGAAAAATACCTGGAACAACTACTTGCCCCTTTAAAAGCTAAAGGGATAATTCATACTATCAGGGGCAAGCAGGGAGGATATGTTTTAACCGTGCACCCCAGAGATTTAACTTTGTATGATGTTTTGGAAGTAGTTGAGGGTTCATTAGCTCCGGTTAATTGTGTGGATAATCCGGGAATATGTTCACGCCGCGAAAAATGTGTTACCAAAAATGTCTGGTCTAAATTAAAAGATAATATAGTTGATGAGTTAAAATCTATAGATTTTGACACTTTAGCCCGGCAGCAGTTGGAAATACAATAAGGTTTTATTATTCAATTATAGTATTTTAGTACCCAACTAATTTAAGGAGTAGTTGCCAAATGAAAACAAATGATAATGAAGCTATTATTTGTGCACTTGATTTTAAAGACCCCCGAGAAGCAAAAAATTTGGTAGAAGAACTGGGAGATATGGTCCGCATTTATAAAGTAGGTATGCTGCTACAATTTAACGGGGGATTGGATATAATCTCATGGTTATTGGAGCGCAATAAAAAAGTTTTTCTGGACATGAAATATTATGATATACCGGAAACTGTGGGATCGGTAGTCCAGGAAGTCGCCAGGAAAGGGATTCACTTTCTAACCGTTCACGGCAACAGCAAGATCATTCAACATGCCATGCAGGCCAAGGGAAACTCTCCCCTTAAATTATTGGCTGTTACTCTTTTAACCAGCATGGATGCGGAGGATTTGCAGGAGTTAGGGGTGTCATGTTCGGTGGAAGACCTGGTTTTTAATAGAGTGCAAAAGGCGCTGGATTATGGATGTGAGGGAGTAATTGCCTCGGGCCGTGAAGCTGAAATAATCAGAAATAAATTTGGTAATAACATAATAATAATTACGCCCGGCATACGTCCTTCAGGACAAGTTATCCATGAACACAAAAGAGCGGTTACTCCTCGGGAAGCAGTAAATTCAGGCGCAGATTACCTGGTGGTAGGCCGTCCCATATATCAATCTTCTGATCCCCGAAAAGTAGTTCAGGAGATAAAGTCGGAAATCAATTAATTACTTTAAAATAATACAGTTACTTTGCCTTTCTTCATAAGAATACAAAAATAATACATAAAGGTGTTAACTAAAGGATAAACGTGATTTTTTAGCGGAGAGCAGTATGGGTAACATGGTATTGCCATAATAATTGCTCTAAGAAAGTTATATATCTTATTTGATTTTATAGCTTAAGTTTGCCAAGTTTGCCCGGAAAAATGATTTTAACGTGTACCCCCTTTACATTAGAACGTCAATATTTTATAATAATTTAGCAGGTGCGTGAGATCGTTAGACGTGCGCGGCGACCGGTTAAAAAAATCCTTGTAATATCCCCTTAAAGGGGCTTCCGGGGATTTACTTAAAAATATTTTAACGCGCCCGACCGCTAACGAAACGCGGTGAAACCAGTTTCACGCGTAGAAAAAAAAGTAAACTTACCGGTAGACGGGACTTTACGTGCCGAAGTGGCGGAACTGGCAGACGCGCGCGACTCAAAATCGCGTGGGTTTTCCCGTGTGGGTTCGAATCCCACCTTCGGCACCATCTAAAAAAATTGAAAGGATAAAGCAAAAATGGCAAAGGTATGTGAGATATGCAAACGTAATAAAAAATCGGGTTTTAACGTTAGCCATTCTAACAAAAAAACCAAGCGAGAGTGGAAATCTAATATACAAAAAATCCGGGTAACTTTGGATAATAATGAAGTAAGGCGCATCAATGTATGCGTCCGCTGCATCAGATCAGGAAAAGTTAAAAAAGCTATAGGCTAGGCTAAATAATTAACTTCACCATAATTCGGATGTAGTATTAAAAGCGCTAAATAGCGCTTTTAATTTTTGTGAGTGGTTTTAAGCAAGCAGTTCGGCTTTATTTTTAAATGTTTGGTAGTAAACCAAAATATGTTGCTGAAAGCTAATAAGGAGAGGCTTATGCGTGTTATTGGTGGCAGCGCAAAAGGTATTAAGTTGTACTCGCCGGAGGGCATGAATGTGAGACCCACCTCTGATCGGGTAAAAGAAGCCTTATTTAACATTATTGCCCCCCATATTGAAAACGCTTTATTTGTTGATGTCTTCGCCGGAACCGGCAATGTGGGTATAGAGGCTTTAAGCAGGGGCGCAAAACTGTGTGTTTTTATTGAAAAAATGCCGCATTGTGTTAAAATTATCACAGAGAATTTAAAAAAAACCGGTTTGGATCATAAAGCAAGCATTTACAAAGGTGATGTTTTTTTAGCTTTAAATCGGCTGAAAAAAGATTTTAACAGGATGGATTATTATTTCTTAGATCCGCCTTATGGGAGCCATTTAATCCCAAAAGTACTTGAATATATAAATAGACGGGAAATGCTAAATAATAAAGGGGGAATTATCATAGAACACTTGCAAAAAAATGAAATTAAAGTTGACGACAGCTGGCGCATAGAGAGTTGTAGAAATTACGGCGACACATCACTGAGTTTTTTGTCCAGAGACAACCATCTAAACAAGGCTACCGGGGAGGGCGGTAAAGAATGAAAAAAACAATCTATCCGGGAAGTTTCGATCCCGTAACAAACGGTCATTATGATATAATAAAAAGGGTGAGCCAGGTTGTTGATCATTTGACTGTGGCTGTATTAGATAATCCACGTAAAACCGAGCTTTTTACTTTTGAAGAAAGAACCGAGATGCTTAAAATAGTTACCCGTGATCTCCCTAATGTAGAGGTAGATTATTTTAAGGGTTTACTGGTGGAATATGCAGCCCAAAAAGATGTGAGGATTATTATTAAAGGCTTAAGAGCTATTTCAGATTTTGAATTTGAATTTCAGATGGCCCTGGTTAATCAAAAGCTGGATCCTCAAATAGAAACCATGTTTATGATGACCAGCAATAATTATGCTCATTTAAGTTCCAGTATAGTAAAAGAAGTTGCCGGTTTAGGCGGCGATATTTGTGGTATGGTGCCGGAAGAGGTACATGATTTAATAGTTAATAAATTTAATACATAAGTCACCCATTAAGTTTAAATAATTACTAGAATACGAGGTTATATATGATGACACAAAGGCCTACGGTCGGCCTGGCTTTAGGGGGAGGATTAGCAAGAGGAATTGCCCACATTGGAGTGTTAAAAGAATTAAACAGGGAAGGCATTCCTGTTGATTATATAGCCGGTACTAGCATGGGAAGCGTTATCGCTGCACTTTATGCCAGCGGATTAAAGTTAACCATGATCGAACAGCTTGCCAGAAGAATAAAGAGACGCACCTGGGTTGACCCCACCATACCTAAAATGGGCCTCATAGCCGGTGATCGCTTAGAAGAGCTTATGTCAGTTTTAACAGGGAGACGCGCTTTTGCAGATATGAATATTCCTCTGGCTGTGACCGTTGTGGAGATTGTTAAAGGAGAATTAGTAATAATTCGCGAGGGGTCAGTTGCCAGAGCAGTAAGAGCTTCATGCGCTATCCCCGGTATTTTTTCCCCGGTAGAAAGCGGAGAGCAAGTTTTTGTAGATGGTGGCGTGCTTGGCCTTGTTCCCATAGATGCTGTTAAAAAAATGGGGGCAAACATTGTGGTTGCAGTTGATGTAACCGCTTCAGTGGAAGAATACCCTCTAGAAAATATTTTTGATGTTCTATCCAGGACAATTGAAATAATGTCTAGAGAAATAACCAATTACCAGATAAATTCAGCTGACATTGTTATAAGGCCAGACATGAAAGGCATTTCTCCATCTCACTTTGATGCTGCTGAAGATGCCGTCAAAAAAGGTGAAGATGCCATGAAATTAGAAATGCTGCGCTTAAAGTCTCTTATTAATAAAGGAAGGGAATTAATTTGAGTAAGAAGATGAAAATTATTGTATTCGCAATAGCTATATTAGTATTTTCGTTTATGATCCCTACTTCATATGTTTCCGTAATGCCGGGCACTATTGAAGATTTAGGAGAGATGGTTCGGGTAGATTATGAACTCAACAATAATGATAAAAACAGTTTTTTTATGGTTACCATAATTCAGCGAGGAACCAGTTTAATGGATTTATTTTACGGCCTGCTAAACCCTAATATTGATATAATACACCAGCTCGAAGTAATTCCTCCCGGCTTGGATGAAGAAATATATAAAGAAATGATGACTGACTGGATGGAGGAAAGTCAATTACTGGCAAAATACATAGCCATGCAAGAAACTGGTTTTGACATAGAAATGGAAAACCCCGGAATAGAAGTTATTGATTTTTTGGAAGAAAGCCCCTCCAAAGGTTACTTAGAAGAAGATGATGTTATTATAGAGGTTGAGGGTGAGGAAATATTTTTTATAGACCAGTTATTAGCAATGGTACAAGATAGAGAAATTGGTGACAAGGTAGAATTAAAGGTCTTAAGGAACGATGAAGTGAAAACATTTAATATTCCTACAGTGGAACATGAAACAGAATCTGGAAAGCCTGCTTTAGGTATATATATAACTTCTTTGAAAGATCAAAACTTGATATTGCCGATTGAAATAGAGATAATGCCCGGTGAAATTACGGGACCATCTGCCGGTATAATGTTTGTCATAGAATTAATTAATCAATTAGAACCCGGTGATATTACCGGGGGGAAAGTAATTGCCGGGACAGGCACTATAAATTATTTCAAGGAAGTTGGCGCTATAGGAGGCGTAAAACAAAAGATAGTAGCTGCAGAAAATGCCGGGATAGAATATTTTATTATTCCGGAAGAAAATTATGCAGAAGCACAAAATGTGGCAAGAAACATGGAATTAATTCCGGTAAGCACTCTTCAAGAAGTAATGGACTTTCTGGAGGAGTAACTGCAGAATTTCCCCCAAAGGCGGTCATATCGGTTTTGACACCTCCATAAGAATATGATAAATTTAATGTAGAGGTAAATATTTGAGTAAACTGGGTAGTCGCAGGAACACCTGCAAGTGTTTCTGAGGAAAGTCCGAGCTCCCAAGAGCAGGGTGCTGGGTAACGCCCAGTGGGGGTGACCCTAAGGAAAGTGCCACAGAAAAAAACCGCCTTCACCTATTGTTTTTGAAGTTATCATAAAGGATTAAATTCTACTTAATGAATTCATCATGTATACATACCAATTTGAGGTGAAGGTAAGGGTGCAACGGTGTGGTAAGAGCACACCAGCAACCAGGAGACTGGTTGGCTAGGCAAACCCCACCCGGAGCAAGACCAAATAGGAGGTAGATGAAGCTGCACGCTGATACCTCGGGTAAGGTCGCTGGAGGTGCCAGGCAACTGGTAACCCTAGATAGATGACTACCAATTCCTTAAAAGGAATTACAGAACTCGGCTTACAGGTTTGCTCAAATAATTATCTGCTTAAAGCATGCCAATTATTAAACTGTATAATTGGTATGCTTTTTTTATAAAAATGATTTCATAAATATATAAATTAAAAAATAAAAAAATTAAAAAATAAATGCAGGATTATTAATGACTATGAAGAATAAAATACCAAAGAGTATAATTTGGAAAATAATTATACTGATGAGTCGAAAGAGCTTTTATACGGAGGGTATTGATCTATTTGGCAAAAAGCATTTTTGAAAAAGACAGCGATGATAAAAGTGCTCCCGAATTAGCCCGAAAGCGTCAAATACTTACAGTTGCCTCAGAGTTATTTGCGCATAACGGTTATTCTGCAACAGTCGATCAGATAGCAAAAAAAATGGGAGTTACCAAAGGCCATATATATTATTATTTTAACAGTAAACAAGAAATATTATATCAAATATTCCGTAAAGCAATGGATTTTTTCATGGAAGAAATTGAGGAGGCCAATACCCCTGATTTTCCTGTAGATCAAAGGCTTAAAGCAGTCCTGAAGTCTCATATTATTGCAATTTGTGAAAATAAGGATATCATGACAGTTTTTATGGATTTACCCAAAGACCTTGCCAAAGAATATTGGGAGGAAATAGTAGTAAGCCGTAAGAAATACGAGCGACTTATTCAAGAGTTAATTAAAGAAGGGATAAATAAAGAATATTTTGTAAAAGAAAATGAAAAATTATTATCTTACACTATCCTGGGAAGTATCAATTGGGTTTATGTTTGGTTTCAGGAAAATGCTGAATTGAGCAAAGAAATTGTATCTGAGATGATGTCAAGTTACCTGGTGAATGGATTGCGAAATTTGCATAACTTAGAATCAGTAAAACTGGGCAAAACAATAGCTGAAATAGATGTTAACGACAGCGCTTCTTTAAGCAAAACTATCAGTGAAACTGACATTTATTTTTTCGCGGGGATTTCCGGTGATTACAATCCGCGCTACATCAGTGATAGTTTTTCCCGTCACACTTCATCGGGTAAGCGTACTGTTCATGAAGGAATTACTTCATCATTAATCAGTCCAGTTATTAATAATATACTGCCTGGCACGGGCACAGAGCTTTTGGAAAGTACATGCAGGCATAAAAACCCGGTTTATCCGGGAGACACCATTACAGCCACAGCTTTGGTAGTTGAAAAAAAGGCAGATCAAAATATGATTAAAATGCAGTTAAAATGGGTTAACCAGCATGAGGAGGTGGTAGCAGAAGGGGAAGCTCTAGTTAACCCTCCCCAAAAAGAATTTAGGTGGTCTTTTTCTGTGTAAATTATTTTAGATGGAAATCAAGGATTACAGATAAGAGTTCAAGGAGTGTATTAAGGTAATATATTTTCATTGCCAGATGAGTTATCTAGATTAGATTCATCTCAGATGCTCATCCTTTGATTAAATAGAAAGGAGGTTTAAGCTTCCATGAAACTGGGCAAAACAATTGACGAAATTGAAATAGGAGAAAGTGCTTCTTTTTCTAAAACCATCACAGAAACAGATATCATATTATTTGCCGGAATTACCGGCGATTTTAACCCTATGCATACCAATGAAGAATTTGCCAAGAAAACCATGTTTAAAAAGCGCATTGCTCACGGGGGCATTGCCACTTCTTTATTGGCGCCTGTATTAGGCACTGTTCTCCCCGGGCTTGGCACGGTGGCCTTAAGCACTTCCTGCCGTTTTAAAGCTCCGGTTTATCCCGGTGATACGGTAACTGTAAAAGCAACCGTAAAAGAAAAAGAGGTAGAAAAGAATCGTATCGATATGGAATGTGTCTGGACCAACCAGGAAGGTACGGTGGTTGCTAAAGGAGATGCATCAGTAATGCCTCCGCGCAAAGAATATGCGGATATGTTTGAGCTGGAAGAATAGCCTGTTTGTTTATATTAAAAAAAGAAAGGAGAGTTTTAAAATGAAAGAACAACAAGTAAGCGAAGCATTAAAGGAGAAGGTGGTTATTTCCGCTGCATTAACCGGAGCAGCTACCATGAAACATCAGAATGAGGCCGTACCCTATACTCCGGAAGAATTTGCCGAGGAAAGTTACAAGTGTTGGAAGGCCGGGGCCTCTATCGTCCATATTCATGTAAGAGATCCGGAAACCGGAATGTCTACGGAAGACCTTAGTTTGATCAGGCCAACGGTAGAAGCAATCAGGGATAAATGTCCGGATCTCCTCATTAATATGAGCACGGCTATCAGGCCCTTGCTCAATGCAGAGCAAAGAATTGCGCCCATAAGGGAAATGAAGCCCGATATGGCTTCTCTTAACACCAATTCCATGAACTTTGCCCTGGCTGATCATGCCACAGGGGATATAATGTTTGAGATTGTGTTTGAAAATACTTTCCAAATGTTAGTTGATTTTGCCAAAGAAATGCGCGAGCACCAGGTGAAGCCCGAACTGGAAGTATATGATATGGGTGGATTATATAATGTGCTTCTGGTCCAAAAGCAAGGTATTTTTGATGAGCCTTTACATTTTCAATTTGTATTTGGTGTAGCAGGTGGAGTCCCTTATTCCCCCGGTAACTTTGCCCGTATGTATGAAATGGTTCCGGATGGGTCCAGCTTTTCTGTATGCGGTGTCGGCCCCAATCAATTTGCGGCGAACTTGACATCTGCAGGCTATGGAGGTCATCTGCGGGTAGGCTTGGAAGATAATACGCGGATGCCGAATAAAGAACTGGCAAAAGGCAATTATGAGCAGGTAGAATGGGCGGTAAGAGTCGCCGAATTATGCGGACGTGAAGTTGCAACTCCTCAAGAAGCACGGAAAATCTTTAATCTCTATCGCTGATTAAATATGAGGGAGGTTTTTACTAATGGCAAGGGGTCAGGAAGAAGCTATTGTTTATAAAGGGCGAATACGGATGCCTTACAACTGGGCTGTAGGGGAAACCGGTAGTTTCTTTTTAAATAAAATAAAAGATGATTGCCAGATTTGGGCGACAAAATGCACGGAATGTGAAAAGGTTTTTCTCCCGCCCCGTCGCAATTGCCCGTATTGTTTTTTCCCACCTACTAACTGGATACAACTTTCTGGCAATGGGGTTTTAACGAACTATACCAAGGTTCATTATCATGAGCCGGCCCTTCATTCACAAGACCCTCCTTTTATCTATGGGATGTTCAGGCTTGATGGCGCAGATACTTCCCTGGTGCACTTGCTTGGCGAAATAGATGAAACAGATCTTCAAGAAGGAATTCGGGTGGAACCTGTATTTAATGAAGAAAGAACCGGGCACATAAAGGATATCAAGTATTTTCGTCCGGAATCCCTGTCTCATAAGGAGGGTAGCTAATAATGGATGTGGCGATTTTGGGAGTGGCGCAAACTAAATATGAAAGCAAGAAAGAAGACTATAATTATGCGGAGTTAGTGTACGAAGTTACTACCCGGGCCCTCGCGGATGCCGGAATGACTATAGATGAAATTGATAACATAGTTACCGTTTCCAATGACTTCTGGGATGGCAGGACTATTGCTTGTATGGGCGTTCAGGATGCTTGTGGAGCTGCATACGGCGAGGGAAAAAATGTTTCTACTGTAGAAGGGGATGGAACTTTTGGTATCTTGTACGGTGCCATGCGTACTCTTTCCGGAAGCTATTCTACCACCCTGGTTGTTTCTCATTCCAAGGGTTCTGAGGGTAATTCCCGGATGATAACCAATGCCATGTTTGATTANATTTACCTGCGCCCTCTGGGGTTGGATGCAATCTCTTCTTCCGCCTTACAGGCAAGGGAGTATATGAATCGATATGGAGTAANGGAAGAAGACTGTGCTCTTGTTTCGGTGAAAAATAGAAAGCAGGCCATGCAAAATCCCTATGCCCACCTGGGGATGGATTTAACTGTTGAGGATGTTCTTAATTCTCGCCCCCTGGCAGATCCCATCAAGCTACATGATGCTTCACCGGTATCTGATGGCGCGGCTGCTGTAATATTGGGAAACAGGGTAGCAGCCAATAAAAAGGGTAGAAAACCCGTTTGGTTAAAAGGTATCGGACATTGTTCAGATGCTCATTTTTTGGGTGACAGATACCTGGCAGATGCTCCCGCATTGCAGAAAGCTTCTCAAAAGGCTTATGAAATGGCAGATATAACGAACCCGATTGAGAATATTGATGTAGTAGAGCTTTATGATGCATTCAGCTATATGGAACTCATGTGGCTGGAGGAAATGGGATTTTGCGCTAAGGGGGAAGGAAAACAATTAACCGGGAGGGGCGTTACAGCGATGGATGGTGAATTGCCTGTAAATCCCTCCGGTGGAGTTATATCTTCACATGCAGTGCTGGTTGCCGGCATGGCCAGGGTGATAGAATGTGCTCTTCAGATAAGAGGAGAGGCAGAAGGAAGGCAAGTTAAAAATGCAAAAACAGCTCTGGCTCACGGGGTAAATGGTCCGTGTGCTCAATCTCATTGTGTAATGGTCTTAAGTGAATAAGTTTGCTACGTGAGGAGGGAAGATTTTGGGTCAAAGGGTTGCAGCTGTTGGTTTTGGGCAAACATATCATCGAAGCCGTCGCGATGATGTAAATGGAATTGAATTAATTGGGGAAGCGGTTAGGTCTGCCCTGGAGGATGCCGAACTTACTATTGATGATATAGATGCCATAGTTATCGGTAATATGGACCATTTTGAAGCGGTAAACTACATGGATAACTGGAGTGCTGATGGAACGGGCGCCTTTATGAAGCCTGTTTTTAAAGTTACTACCGGCGGCACGACCGGGACTACGGTAGGAATAGCCGGTTACCATCATGTGGCATCAGAAATGTTCGATGTGGTGTTAGCAGTAGGATGGGAAAAAAATTCTGAATCGGATACTACCGGCGCTATTATTACGTGCAGTGATCCTATTTTTGACAGGTTTTCTTTTAGTGGGGCTTTACCGGGATTGGCCGTGGAAGCTTCAGCTTACATGAAGCAATACGGGGTTAAGGAAGAAGATGCAGCCCGGGTAGCGGTAAGAGATAGACGCCACGGGGCATTGAACCCTTATTCTCATTTACAAAGTGAGATTACTACTGAAGATGTCCTTAATTCCACCATGCTTTCCTATCCGGTAAAATTGCTGGATATATGCCCCCGCACAGATGGCGCAGGAGCAGTTATCTTTGCCGGAGAAAGAAAGGCAAAGAAAATTTCTCCGCGGCCGGCCTGGGTAATAGGAACTTCGGTTCGTCATGCTAATTGTTACTTCGGGGATGTGGATTACACTGCTAATGACAGCCTTAAATATGCTACCAGAGAATTATTTGGAAATGTAGGGATAAAAGAGCCTTTAAAAGAGTTGGATCTGGTCGAGCTATATCAACCGTATACTTTTGCCGGTTTAAAATGGATGGAATATATGGGAATATGCGGCCCCGGCGAATCACCTCAGCTTGTGTGGGACGGGGTAACCGACCTGGGAGGAGAGCTTCCTTTTAATCCTTCCGGAGGAGTCCTTTGCACGAACTGCATTGGGGCTACCGGAATGTTAAGAATTGGGGAGGCTGCATTGCAGATCCAGGGAAAAGCCGGCGCAAGGCAGGTTGAAGGTGCTAACCTGGCATTAGCCACGGGATTTGGCGGAACATTTTGGACAGATATGATGTTGCTTAGTTCTCGCCCCTGGTAGTAAATATTTAAGAAAGGAGTAAAATTATGAGTTCTTCAGGCGAAACTGAACTTATCAAACTGCAAGAAGTTGCTGATCTGCCTTATCACTGGTCTGCAGGGAAATATGGAAGCAAATTTTTGCGGAGTTTGCGTGATGAGAAGAAATTGTGGGGAACCCGTTGCCCGCAGTGCGAAAAAGTGTACTTTCCGCCCCGGGAAGTATGCGGCCCATGTTTTGCGTATATCGATGAATGGGTAGAATTGTCAACGGAAGGGACTTTAATGGCTTTCTCTGTGGTTAATTTCCCCTTTATTGACCCTGAACTGGGAGATAAACGGCCAGTGCCCTATACTTTTGGTTATATCCAGCTAGACGGTTGCGATACGGCCATGTCTCATTTTGTTAACGAACACGATCATACCAAACTTTCGGGAGGAATGAGAGTAAAAGCTGTTTTTAAAGAAGATGGCCAAAGAGTTGGTAATATGCTGGATATATTGTATTTTGAAATAAAAGAAAAACAATAAGTTATTATTAAAGGAGGAAAAAGAATGGCAGAACAACACCCTATTTTTAATGAAGAACATTTGGCAATTAGAAAAACCATCCGGGAATTTGTGGAAAATGAACTTGCTCCTTACGCAGATGAATGGGAAGAAGCTGGTGAATTCCCTAACTGGGTGTTCAAGCGTTTGGGAGAATTGGGATTTTTAGGTGTCCATTATCCTGAAGAATATGGTGGAGAAGGAGGAGACTACCTTTCGGGAGTAGTGCTGGCGGAAGAAATGATGCGTTGTAACTCCGGTGGAGTGGCCTTAGGAGTGGGAGTACTCACGGATATGGTGTGCCCTCTTCTTCACAAAATCGGCTCGGAAGATATAAAACAGCGTTATCTTAAACCTTCCCTGCAAGGAGACAAGATCGGCTGCCTGGGCATCAGTGAACCCGATGCCGGGTCGGATGTGGCATCCATCCGGACCACTGCCAAACAGGATGGAGATAATTGGATCATAAACGGTCAAAAAATATTCATTACCAATGGGAACAGAGCTGATTTCGCCATAGTAGTGGCCAGGGATCCGGAATCAGAAGGTTCAAAAGGGGTTACTTTATTTGTGGTAGATACTGATACAGAAGGATTTTCGGTTTCCAGGAAATTGGATAAAGTAGGTATGCGCTCCTCAGATACGGCAGAACTTGCATTTCAAGACTGCGTAGTGCCGGATGAAAACCGTTTGGGCGAAGTAGGCCAGGGCTTTTACAGCATTATGTGGGAATTGCAACCGGAGAGGTTGTATGGTGCCCTTTCTTCGGTGGCCGGCGCCCAAATGACCTTGGATATTACCATTAAATACCTAAAGGAAAGAGAGCAGTTCGGGCGCCCTATTATCAAGTTTCAGGCAGTTCGCCACCGCCTCGCGGAATTGGCCACTGAACTGGAGGCTGCCCGACAACTTTCCTATCATGTGGCAAGCAAAATAAATAAGGGTGAATTTCCCGCTAAAGAAATTTCCATGGCCAAGTACTTTGCTACCAGGGTTTCCTTTAAGATTGCCGATGAAGCTCTGCAGTTCCATGGGGGATATGGTTATACCACAGAATATCCTATAGAAAGAATCTGGAGAGATAGCCGCCTGGCCAGAATCGGGGGCGGAACAGATGAAATAATGTTGGAAATTATCTCCAGACAATTATAAAAGGCCAGAAAACGCCTATTGGTTAGGGGGGATAAAAAAAGTTAAATTAAAATCATTCTACTTGTTATGTGCACCGGATGTAACCATTAGGTAAATCTTTGAGGAGGTGAAAATTTTGAGTAAGATAGGAATTATAGGATATTCCTTAACAGATTTTACGGGTAGAAAAGAAGACAAGAATCGGAACGAATTAATAAGCGAAGCAGTAACTTCTGTTTTGGAAAATGCCCAGCTAAACATCAACGACATAGAAAAAGTTATTTCTGCTTCATGTGATACCATTGACGGTATCTCTATTTCCAATGCTTTTGCTGCCGATGATATGGGGGCATACATGAAGGAAGAGAGCAAGGTGGAAGAAGACGGGGCTTATGCATTGATGTATGCCTATTATCGGATGCTTACCGGAGAATGGAACAACTGCATGATAATTGCCCATGGCAAGCCTTCAGATACGGGGCCTGCTTTTTATGCCAATATGGCTTGTGATCCCTTTTATTTGAGGCCAATGGGGTTGGAATTGCACACTTCTGCCGCATTACAAGCCAGGCAGTATTATGCAAGCGCCGGTTTGTCAGAAAAAGACTTAGCTGAAGTTGCAGTTAAAAATCGCAAGGCCGGAAGTAAAAATCCCCGGACTCAATTGCGCAAAGAAATAAGCGCCGATGATGTTATGAATTCATCGTACCTGGCCTCTCCCATCAAGGAATTGGAAGCTGCTCCCCTCACCGATGGAGCTGCCGCTATTATTTTATCTACCGAGGATTTTGCCAAAAAAGCTAAAAATAAACCGGTTTGGATAGACGGATTTGGTTTTTCTCAGGATAATTATTATCCGGGATACCGCAATTTAGCTTTTTGCAATTCCGGTAAAACAGCAGCCCAAAATGCTTATAAAGAAGCGGGTATTAAGAATCCCTTAGAGGAAATTGACTTCGCGGAAATTTGTGAGAGTTATGCTTTTTATGAATTGATGTTATATGAGAGTTTAGGGTTTTGCAAGGAAGGAGAGGCACTAAAGTTCTTTAATGAAGGAATCACTGATATGAACGGTAAGTTTCCTGTGAATCCTTCCGGAGGGACTATTTGTGCTAATCCGATTATGGTTTCGGGCCTGGTGAGAGTAATTGAAAGTTACCTGCAGTTAACCGATAGGGCCGGCGACAACCAGGTAGCGCATAATAAAGGTAAAGCCTTGATTCATGCTGCATGCGGAATGTTTTTGCAATCAAACCTGGTCGGGATTTTATCTGTATAATACTTTTATAAGGAGGTGTAAAAATGACCAGTAAAGTTGGAGTAGTAGGTATTGGAATGACGGAAAATAAATCACGTTGGGATGTTAGTATTCCTGCGTTATACCGCCTGGGAGCTAAAAGCGCATATGAGGATTCAGGCCTTACTCCCCAAGATATTGATGCTTTTGTGTTTGGGCATTCACCGGAATATTTTGAAGGAGTTAACCATCCTGAAAAATGGTGTGGTGATGCTATTGGAGCAACTGACAAGCCTTTATTTCGTATTCACACCGGAGGGACGGTAGGAGGTTCAGCGGCTATAGGCGCGTATTATTTGGTAGCCAGTGGTAAATTTGATGTAGTAATGGCTATTTCGGGAAACAAGTTGAATGAAACTTCTTCCGCCCAAATTGGCTTATCCACTGTTTATGATCCCATCATGGGCAGGCAATTTGCTGCCGGAGCTCCTTCAGCGGCTGCAATTCAGGCTTCAAAGTATTATAATAAATACGGGTATTCAAACGAAATTGGCCTGAAAGTGGCGGTAAAAAACCGCAATAATGCTATGAATAATCCTTATGCCCAATTAAGGATACCCGATTATACCCTGGAAGGAGCTAAAAATACCCCCATGTTGTGCGATCCGTTGCGGATGGCAGATATGTGCCCCACCTCGGATGCTGTGTGCGCCATGATATTTGCCAAAGAAGAAANAGCAGAAGAAATAGCGGATAAAATAGCCTGGGTACTGGGTGCTTCCTCAACTAACGAGGGCCTTAACTATCCCGATCGCGATTGGTCGATGCCCATTGGTTTAAGGTTAGCAGCGGAAAAAGCTTATGAGAGAGCGGGAATAACTAATCCCTTAGAGGAATTGGATGTAGCCGAGTTATATGATGCTTTTTCCTCCCAAGAAGTTATTTGGTACGAAGGCTTGAACTTTTGCGATTGGGGTGAAGGAGGTAAATTGTTGGAAAGCGGTGCCACTCAAATGGATGGCAAATTGCCTGTTAATCCATCAGGTGGTGTTTTATGCGCTAACTCTATTGGTGCTGCCGCCATGTTCCGGAAAGCTGAGGCAGCTCTCCAGGTAATGGGAAGGGCAGGAGACCGCCAGGTGCCAGGTGCCAGTTTGTCTCTCGGTCATGGTTGGGGTGGCGCCATCCAGTTTCACACGGTAATGATTTTTGGAAGCAACAAGTCTTAAGGAGGTGTTAATTTATGGCCAGAAAATTAGATTGGGATATTACCGTACCGTACAAATGGACAACGGGTCCCGTAATCGGCAAATTCTTGGGAGGGCTTAAAGAGCATACTATTTTGGGAGGCAAGTGCCCGGCTTGTAAAAAAGTGTTTGTTCCTCCCCAAGATCTTTGTCCTGACTGCTATGTGGATTTAACCGAAGATGATTTCGTAGAACTAAAAAATGAGGGCGAGATTATTTCTTTTACCCAGGTTAACCAAAACTTTTTTGGGGAAAAGCCCTCTGATGAATACCTGAATTCAAGGATAAGCCCTGCCGATGTTAGTGAGCATCCTTTATTATGGCCACCCGAACCGCCATATGCTATTGTTATGGTTAAAATTGATGGTGCAGATACAGCAATGGTTCACCTGGTTAAGGGCAACGAAATGGATAAATTAAAGGTTGGAGCCCGGGCAAAGGCTAAGTTCAAAGGAGAAACCATCGGTCATATTTTGGATATTGAGCAGTTTGAAATAATAAGCTGAAAGGAGGGGTCTTGATGACTGAAATAGTTAATAATGTACAACATACCTGGCATGTGCCTTACCATTGGTCTTATGGGTCAATGACTGAAGAGTTTTTTGAGCGCATGAAAAATGAAAAAACTCTTTATGGAACCAAATGTACCGTGTGCGGTAAAGTAATGGTTCCTCCGGGCGGCTGTCCTATACACCTGGGTCCTATGGAAGATAAATTAATTCCGGTAAAAGATGAAGGAGTATTAGATTGTGTCACCATTGTTAATTTACCCTATCCCGGCCAGCCCGCAACACCGCCTTATGCTTATGGCTACATCATCCTGGATGGAGCCAATACATTTTTCATGCATATGATCGGAGGAGTTGAGCACGAGGATATCAGAGTGGGGATGAAAGTGAAGGCGGTTTGGAATGAAAACAGAAATGGCGACTTTTACGACATCAAGTATTTCCAACCCATCGATACTTAAAATGTAACTACTAAAGCCAGGATAAAACTTGGCTAAGGCATGCTGTGCCATGGGGGCGGTTCGGACGTCTTCCAATTGCAGTAGCAAAGGGCCGCAAGGGGACGATGGAGTTTTCCTGAAGTCCGGCAAATGGGGACGGTTCGAGTGCCCTTAAAGTCTATGGAAGGGTCGTATTCCAGGTTCGAGGGGAGACGATGAAACTGTCTCCCGTGGCACAGCTCTATATGCCTGAATAGTTTCCATAAAAAAATAAAGAATTTAGGTAGAGATTGCGGAAAATGAAAAGAAACTTCAAAAGTCCCCGGACAAATAGCAGTTAATTTTATTTACAATTAAATATGGGAGCAAATTTAACTGCATTTGGGCGGGTGCTTTTTTAAGGATATATGTCTAAATATTTACACTAATCTATCAATCGGAGGTGTAACATGACTACCATTGTTAAAGGTGAACCTTTGGGAGAGGTAACCAAGGAAAGTCTCAATAAAATGTTTTGGGATGCCGTGGAAAGATATTCTAACCTACCAGTGGTTATGTACCGGACTGAAAGTGGTACTATTAACAGCATAACTTATAAAGAATTTGGGGAGGAAGTTCGTTATTTAAGCCAGGGATTAATAAGCTTAGGCATAGAGAAAGGAGACAAAGTTAGCATTCTGGCTGATACTCGATACGAATGGGGCGCATTTGATTTTGCCATTTTAACAGCAGGGGCAGTAACTGTAACTATTTATCCTACTTTAGCAGCTTCCAGCGCTCAATATATTATTGCGAATTCCGATAGTAAAATTGTAATTGTGGAAAATGAAGAACAGCTGGAAAAAATCCTTCAGGTTAAGGAAGAACTCCCGGAATTAAAATACATTGTTACCATTGAAAAAACAGGCAAAGAGAATGATCATATTATCAACATGAAAGATGTAGCTAAAATGGGTAAAGAATTTGGAAAAGAAAATCCCGGCAAATACGAGGAAATTTGGCAGAGCGTAGATCCCGATGACTTATGCAGTCTTGTTTACACCAGTGGAACTACCGGTATTCCCAAAGGGACTATGATAACGCACTGGAATTTCCGTTTTAATATTATTTCTGCAATTAAGATTATCTATTTTGAGCCGGGCTTTGTGGGGCTTGATTTTTTACCTTTAGCCCATGTTTACATGAGATTGGTTTTTCTTGCGTCAATAGATGCGGGGGGAACTAACTTTTTCTCTCATCCCCAGTTGCTGGCAGAAGATCTTCCCGAAATCAGGCCGCATGTTTTTGTTTCCGTGCCGCGTTTGTTCGAAAGGGTTTATAACCGTGTGGTAGACCAGATGGAAGAGTCCTCCAAATTAAAGAAAACACTTTTTTATTGGGCTTCTAATATAGCAAGGGAAGTGGGGCGTCACCATGGACAAGGCAAACGGATTCCCAGAAGATTAAAACGCAAACATAAGCTTGCAGATAAGCTGGTATTTAAACGCATTAGAGACAGGATGGGTGTGGATAGGTTGGTGTGGACTTGTTCTGCAGGTAGCGCTTTGTCTAAAGACCTGGCTTATTTTTTCAGCGGTATTGGCATAGTTATTGTGGAAGGTTATGGAATGACCGAAACAAGCGCTCCTTCCAATTTGAACCCTATCCACCGAATAAAACCCGGCACTGTCGGTCCGCCCTTACCGGGAACCATGCAGAAATTAGATGAAGACGGAGAGCTTTTGATCAAAGGTGATAATGTGATGCAGGGATACTATAAAATGCCCGAAGAAACCAAAGAAGCTTTTACTGAGGATGGCTGGTTAAGGACCGGAGATATTGGCTACTTTGACGAAGACAATCATTTTGTTTTTAAAGAACGCAAGAAGCACATCTTAGTTCTTTCTACCGGCAAGAATGTTGCTCCCCTCCCCATAGAAGAAGAATTGAAAAAAGATAGGCTGATTGATGATGCAGTAGTTATCGGTGACGACCAAAAATTCGTTACTGCTCTTATACAGCCTTCATATGATTACCTGGTAGACTTTGCCAAAAAACACAATATTTCTTATGATGAAAAAAAGACAGAATATGGAGAGGGGCAAAGCGGGGACAAAATAATAGTCAAAATGGATCCCAAACTTTTAAAGAACGAAAAAATACATGAGGTTTATCAAGAAATAGTTGACCGGGTAAATAAAAACTATGATGATTTTGAGCAGGTCAAAAGACTTGCTCTTATGCCGGAAGCTCTTTCGGTTGAAAGAGGGGAGTTGACGCCCACTTTAAAAGTTAAAAGAAGTGTTATTACCAATAAGTATGCAGACCTCATCAATGAAATGTACCAGTAATTAAACTTTCGGTGCTAACAAAGAATAAAGGATAACCGTTGCTTCAAAGTGATTTGAACCAACGGTTATTTTTTTATAAGCGCATCATAGTGTTAAATTATTGCAGGCGTTTAGCAGGTATATTTTGATTTATATTATTATTCAATTTATGTTATACTGACTTCGTAAGCAGTCTGGGGGGAAGTTGCTTTTATGGGAGATACAAATAATATGCGCAAAGAATACATAACAAGAGAGGACGGGCGCTATTTAATATTCTATTATTTTAACAGCGACCCAAAGCCAGCAAGCACTGAAGACAGAAAAGTTTCGCATAGTAAAGAGGAAAAATCCGATGTCTGAAATGAGATGGGATCCGGTCAGGCAAGAATGGGTTATTATGTCCAAACAACGCATGGATCGGACTTTTCTACCTCCAAAGGAATATTGCCCTCTATGCCCTACCCAAAACAGAAATATTCCTACAGAAATACCTCGAAATGATTTTGAAATTGTAGTTTTTGAAAATCGTTTTCCCAGCTTCAGCATGTCCCCTGCCAGCCCTGCTGTGGAAGAAACCACCATTTACCCGGTAGAGCCGGGCGTTGGTAATTGTGAAGTAGTGGTATACACCCCTGAACACCAAGGAAGCTTGGCCACCCTCAGCAAGGAAAAAGTAATAAATCTGATTCGTGTATGGGGAGATCGCTATGAACAGCTAGGGAAAAAAGATGAAATTAAGTATGTCCTCATTTTTGAAAACAGGGGAGAAGAAGTAGGGGTTACCTTACATCACCCCCATGGCCAGATTTATGCTTTTCCTTACATCCCTCCGATTCCTTCGCAGGAATTATCTTCCGCGCAAGAATATCGGGATAAAAATAATAGCTGCTTATTTTGTGATATGCTGAAAACCGAAGAAAATGATGGTTCCCGAGTAGTTACATCTAATAACTCTTTTATTGCTTTTGTGCCATTTTATGCCCGCTATCCCTTTGAAGTGCATATATACAGCCGTGAACATAAAGTTTCCATAAACAGCTTTTCAAATACAGAAATAACTGATCTTGCCCATATATTGCAAAAAACAGTAAAAGCTTATGATGCGCTGTTTAATCAAACCTTTCCTTACATCATGGTAATTCATCAAGACCCTCCGGGAAGTCTCTTAAGGTTAGGACATCTTCACTTTGAATTTTACCCTCCTTTAAGGGATAAGGGAAAATTAAAATACCTGGCCGGCTGCGAACAGGGTGGCGGATCTTTTATCAATGATTCTTTACCGGAAGAAAAAGCGAAACAACTGCGAGAAGTTTTAGCCGGCGACATTAAAAGTGGTGATTAATTATTGAAAGTACAGGCAATAGCACCGGGAAGAGTAAACTTGATAGGGGAACATACCGATTATAATGAGGGGTTTGTTTTACCCATAGCCATAAATCGTAAAGTGAACATGACTGCCTTTCCCCGTGAAGATAAGGTTATTAAAATTATTGCAAATGATTTGGGAGAAACAAAAGAACTAACCTTTAATGACTTGATACCACTAACTGAAAATAAATGGTGGAGTTATATTGCCGGAGTATTTTGGGTTTTGTTGCAAGAGGGATTTAAACTTGAGGGCGCTAATATAGAGTTTAGTGGAGATATACCCATCGGCGCGGGTTTGAGTTCTTCAGCTGCTCTTGAATTAGCCACTGCCGCTGCCCTAACTACTTTAAACCATATTGAAATTAATCTGGAAAAACTGGCGTTGCTTTGCCAAAAAGCAGAAAATGATTATATAGGCGTCCGGTGTGGCATCATGGATCAATTTGCTTCTGCTCTGTCTTTGCCAGATCACGCCTTGTTTATTGATTGTAAAACTTTGCATTATAAGCACATTCCCTTAAATATGAATGAATATGTTTTTGTGGTTATCGATAGTAAAGTGCGAAGAAAGCTTTCTCATTCGGAGTATAATCGTCGCCGTGCAGAATGTGAAGAAGCCTTAAATATTATTAATGGACGTTTAGGTATGAAAAAAGATTCTTTAAGTGAAGTTAGTTTTAATGAATTAGAAAAGTCTTCTCCGTATTTAACAGAGAATTTATATAATAGAAGTTATTTCGTGCTGGAAGAAAACCGGCGGGTATTAAAAGCTTTAGATGCAATCAACGGAAATGATTTTTATTCTTTTGGAAGTTTGATGAATGCTTCACATCAAGGGCTGCGTGATTTATATAAAGTTAGCTGCAAAGAATTGGACCTAATTGTAGAAGTATCACAGAAAGTAGAGGGAGTGATGGGAGCAAGAATGACCGGGGCTGGCTTTGGGGGATGCGTTATTGCCCTTTTACCTTCAGATGCAGTGGAAAAATTTCATCAGGAGGTTGAAGAAAATACAAAAGAAGTTTTGCCGGAAATACCTTCTTTCTATGTAACTCCTGCCGTTGGAGGGCTGCAAATAACAAATCTTTAATATGCCTTATAAATTTGACTCTTTCACAATTATTGTTTTAAAAGTTCCTAAAAAGAGCGTTTTAAAGTATTGAAAGGTATGATACAATAAGCAAGTGTATAAGCGGTAATTTTTTGAACAAGGAGGAGCTATCTATTATTATGGACATGCCAACACCTGCGGAACAAATGGAAACAATCAAAAAAAATACAGTAGAAATTATCAGTGAGGAAGAGCTTAACCAAAAATTTAAGCGCTCATACGAAACCGGAAAGCCGTTAAAATGTAAACTGGGCTTTGATCCTTCAGCGCCGGATTTACATTTAGGCCATGCGGTAGTACTGCAAAAAATTCGAGAATTTCAGGAGCTGGGGCACGAAGTGATTATTATTATGGGTGATTTTACCGGTATGATAGGAGATCCTACCGGACGTTCCCAAACGAGGCGCCAGCTTTCAGAAGAAGAGGTAAAAGAAAATGCCCGCACTTATCAAGAACAATTATTCAAAATACTTCATCCCGAAAAAACGCAATTGGTGTTTAACAGCGAATGGTTATCCAAACTTGGTTTTGCAGAAGTAATAAAACTTGCTTCTAAATACACAGTTGCGCGTATGCTGGAGAGGGAGGATTTCAATCGACGTTACAGAGAAGGTCATTCCATTAGTATACATGAATTCTTTTATCCTCTCATGCAGGGTTATGACTCCGTAGCTATTGAAGCTGATGTTGAACTGGGCGCTACCGAGCAAAAGTTTAATATTTTAATGGGAAGGCATTTACAAAAAGAATACGGGCAAGAAGTACAAGTTGCCCTTACTACCCCAATTATAACCGGTACCGATGGTGTTCAGAAAATGAGCAAAAGCCTGGGAAACTACATAGGCATAACGGAACCGGCTTCAGATATATATGGGAAAGTAATGTCCATCCCCGATGACATTATGATGGAATATTTTCATCTTGCCACTACCTTGGAAGAAAATGAGATAGAGAAAATCAAAAAAGATTTAAACTTACAAAAACTTCATCCCCGGGATGCTAAAATGCGTTTAGCTCGCGAAATAGTAACTCTTTATCATGACAGTGATGCAGCAGATAAGTCAGAAAAGGAATTTACCAGGGTAGTGCAGCAAAAAGAGTTGCCTGAAGATATTCCTACAGTTTTCTTAAATGCCGGTGAATGGGGAGAATCACCCAATATTGTAAATGTACTGGCAGCCACGGGATTGGTAAACAGTAACAGCGAAGCTCGCAGGTTGATTAATCAGGGAGGAATTCGCTTAAACGGAGAAAAAGTTAGTAGTATTGAAGAAAACATTAATTTAAATGAAGAAAACCTCATCCAGGCCGGTAAAAGAAAGTATGTAAAAGTTAGAAATGTATAGAATATACTAAATATTTATGAAATAATATGCTTTTTGGTAAATACCTGCATAATACTTAAAAATCACTATATAATATGTCTTGAAATTAAAGATAAAGCTTCGAGAAGATATTGACAAGCCATCACCCGTGTGGTAATATAATTATTGCCAAGCGGAAGGCCGTTTGGATAATTATTTTATAACGCTCTTTGAAAACTGAACAGGGCAAGCCGATTTGTGAAGATGGTTCCCAATTTGAGTTTTATTAAGAATTGGGATTTTTAGAGTTT